>NPIF01000432.1_pt5 | contig 90496 bp, 86 predicted proteins | sample 8637461 | NCBI WGS metagenome assembly NPIF01 (sample SAMN07420641, study PRJNA396082) | bioreactor metagenome | isolation source: sample BR12 brine-fed electro-methanogenic bioreactor BR | place: Japan: Kochi | collected 2016-12-09 | reverse complement strand
ACCCGCTTCACGCCCATGTACCACGCCTTCACCCGCCACGGTTCGAAGACGGCGATGAAACTGGTATGCGTCGGTGCGCAGGAAAAGATCGTCGGCGTCCATATCATCGGCAACGGTGCCGACGAAATGCTGCAGGGCTTTGCCGTGGCGCTTAAGATGGGCGCCCACAAGCGCGACTTCGACAATACCGTCGCCCTGCATCCCACCAGCGCCGAAGAACTGGTCACCATGCGGTAAGGGAGTTTCGAGTTTCGGGTTTGATGTTTCGCAAGGCCACGACACAATCCTGTCGAAACTCGAAACTCGAAACTCGGCGGCGATCGGGGATGACACATGAATATCCGACAATACAAAGGGGCTTCCCCTGAAATTGCGGAATCCGCTTATATTGACCCGGCGGCGGTGGTAATCGGTGCCGTGACCGTCGGCGCGGACAGTTCGCTGTGGCCCATGGTGGTGGCACGGGGCGACGTCAATCACATCCGCATCGGGGAGCGCAGCAACATCCAGGACGGCTCGGTGCTGCACGTCACCCATGCCCATCCCGACGTACCCGGCGGTCACCCCCTGCTGATCGGCGACGGGGTGACCGTGGGGCACCACGTCACCCTGCACGGCTGTACCGTGGGGGACGGCTGCCTGATCGGCATGGGCTCCATCGTGCTGGACGGGGCGGTGCTGGAAAGCGGTGTCCTGCTGGCTGCGGGCAGCCTGGTGCCGCCGGGCAAAATCCTTCAGGGCGGCTATCTTTGGATGGGAAGCCCGGTCAAACAGGTGCGTCCCCTGACGGACGCCGAGCTGGCGCGCTTCGGCTATTCGGCGGCACACTATGTGCGTCTGAAGGAGAATTACCGGGGCGGGTGACGGCCCCCTTTGCAGGCCAGGAGGTTTACATGGATGTCTTCGTGGGCAATCTGCCGGAAACCATCAACGTCAGCGAGCTGGAACGCCTGCTGTTTCCCTTCGACCGCCAGGTGCAGATCAAGCTGCAGCATCAGCAATACAGGGAGGGGCAGGCGGTGTGCTACGGCGTATGCACCTTCTCTTCGGAGCGGCTGGCGCACAAGGCAATCAAGAAACTGGATGGTTACTATCTGTTCGGCCGAGCCCTGGCGGTACGCGAATACCTGTACCGCAGTTACAGCAATGAGCGCCGCGCCCTGGGCTGGCGCGAGCGGGCCTGGGACGGCGCCGAGCGCCGCGACGGCGAGCGGCGCCACGGCACGGTGCGGGCGGCCCCGGTGGACATATTTGCCGAGGAAGAACTTGAAGAAGCGGTGGACGAGGAACATATCCTCATCGAGGGCTACCGCGACCTGGCTACCAAACAAACCTGAAACTACGGAAGGCACTATGGATCTGTTTGTCGGCAATCTGCCGCAAGACGTCACTCCCGTCGAACTGGATGTACTCTTTCTCAGCTTCCGGCCCTTGCGGCTGAAACTGGAGCAGCGCGGCTTTGCCGTGGCGACCGTCATTCCCGACCGGCTCGCCCTGCGCGCCCGCCAGCAGCTGCACGGGCGGCCGTTGCGCGGACGGACCATCGAGGTGCGCGAGTTTTTTGCGCGCAATCCCGCCAACGAGCGCCGCGGCCACAAGCATCGGGCGCGTACCTGGCCCGGGCCGGAACGGCGCTGCCGCGAACGGCGCGGCGCCTAAAAGGCTGTTCGGAAATATTGCACCATGACAGTGTGCGCGTACATTGTGGGTCGGGCTTCAGCCCGACCGCTTTGGGGCGGGTTGGGCGGAACAGCTGTTTAGCTCCGCTTCAGGCCGCCGCGCGCAGCGCGGCGATCACCGGGGCGGTGACGGGGCGCACGCCGCGCCACAGATAAAACGATTCCGCCGCCTGTTCCACCAGCATTCCCAGCCCGTCCAGCATCTTGCCTGCCCCGGCGTCTTCGGCCCAGCGCATGAACGGCGTCGGCTCCTTGCCGTACATCATGTCGTAGCACACCGCCTCGGCGGCCAGTATGCCTTCGGGCAGCGGCGGTACCTCGCCTTGCAGACTGGCGGCGGTGCCGTTGATCACCACGTCGAACTGCTCTCCCGCCAGCGCCGCGAAGCCGCAGCCCCGTACCGCGCCCAGGTCGGCAAAGGCCTGCGCCAGCGCCTCCGCCGTGGCGACGGTACGGTTGGCGATGACCAGCAGTGCCGGCTGTTCCGCCAGCAGGGGGGCGAGCACGCCCCGTACCGCGCCGCCGGCACCCAGCACCAGTAGCCGCTTGCCCGTGAGTTGTGCGCCGTGATTGTCCTTCAGGTCGCGCACCAGACCGACGCCGTCGGTGTTGTCGCCGTACAGGTTGCCGTCTTCCTCGAAACGCAGGGTGTTCACGGCTCCTGCACGTTCTGCACGGGGGCTGCGCCGGGCCGCCAGAGCCCAGGCCTCCTGCTTGAACGGCACGGTGACGTTGAGTCCCCTGCCGCCGGCCGCCCTGAAGCGGGCCACTGCGGCGGGGAAGTCGCCGGCCTCGACCAGGATCGCCTCGTAGCTGAGGGATTGGCCGGTCTGTGCGGCAAAGCGGGCGTGGATTTGGGGGGATTTGCTGTGGCCGATGGGATTGCCCATTACGGCGTAACGATCGGTCATGGCAGGATTCTCACTTAAAAGCAGATACAAGTTTCAAGTGACAAGTGACAAGCGAATGAGCTCGCTGCGCTCGTGCTGTTTTGAATTTCAAACCAGCATGCGCGTAGCGCATTCCTCCGCTTGCTTGTCACTTGAAATTAGCGACTGGTTGGCGCTATGAGCCAAACGCCCCCTTCAGCAGGAAGAAGAACATGATGGCCAGGATGGCGCCGGCAGGCAGGGTCACGATCCAGGACAGGAAGATGGTGCGCACCACTTCCAGGTTGAGCGCCGCGATGCCGCGCGCCAGACCCACGCCGAGCACGCCGCCCACCAGGGTGTGGGTGGTGGAGATGGGCAGGCCGGTGCCGGAGGCGAAGACCACGGTGGCGGCGGCCGCCAGGGTGGCGGCAAAGCCGCGGCTGGGGGTCAGCTCGGTGATGCCGCGGCCGACGGTGGCCATGACCTTGTAACCGAAGGTGGCCAGGCCGAAGACGATGCCGATGCCGCCCAGCAGCAGCACCCAGGCGGGCATGGCGGCCTTCTGGGCCACCTCGCCGCCGCTCTGCACCACGCTGATCACCGCCGCCAGCGGGCCGACGGCGTTGGCCACGTCGTTGGAGCCGTGGGCGAAGGCCATGGCGCAGGCGGTGACGATCATCAGCACGCCGAATACCTTCTCCACGTTGGCGAAGTGGAAGTCGCGGTCGGCCTGAGGGTCGAAGCGCATGCGCGAGATGGCATAGATGCCGACGAGCATGGTGGCAGCGCCGACGATGGCGGCGTACATATAGCTCTGGCCGGCGCTGAGGTGCAGGCCGACGTGCTTGAGGCCCTTGGTGAGGGTGACCAGGGCGACGACGAAGCCGACGATGAACATATAGACCGGGACGTAGCGCTTGGCGTTCTTGAGCGGGTTGTCGGTGTCGAGAATGAACTTCTGCACGCTCTGGAACAGCCAGTAGGCGATGATGCCGGCGATGGCCGGCGAGATCACCCAGCTCATCACGATCGAGCCGATCTTGCCCCACTTCACCGCCTCCATGCCGAGGCCGACGGCGGCGAAGCCGACGATGGCGCCGACGATGGAGTGGGTGGTGGATACCGGCCAGCCGAAGTGCGAGGCCACCATCAGCCAGATGGCGGCGGCGAGCAGCGAGGCGAGCATGCCGTAGACCAGCAGCTCGGGCTGGCCGGCCAGCAGGTTGGCATCGATCATGCCGCTGCGGATGGTCTCGGTTACCGCGCCGCCGGCGAGATAGGCGCCGGTGAACTCGAAGATGGCGGCGATGACGATGGCCTGGCGGGCAGTGAGGGCCCCGGAGCCCACCGAAGTGCCCATGGCGTTGGCCACGTCGTTGGCGCCCACGCCCCAGGCCATGAACAGGCCGAAGGCGACCGCCAGCACGATGTAAATCGTTGCGTATTCCATCGGGCGCCCTCCTTAGCGTGCCAGCATCATCAGCAGGCGGCTGCCCACGCGCTGGGCCAGGTCGCCGAGATCGCCGATCCAGTCGATGACGTTGTACATGAACATCACGTCCACGGCGTACAGCTCCTTCTCCTTGCTGAACAGCAGGTCACGCACCTCCACCTGGAGGGCATCGGTATCCGCCTCGATGGCGTCCAACTCGGTGATCATCTTTTCCACCAGCTCCACCTCGTGGCCGCGGAAGCCGGTCTCCACCAGCTCGTCCAGCTCGTTGATGGCCAGCTGCGCCTGGGCGGTGGCGTCGATGCAGCGGCGGGCGAACTCCAGCAGCTTGGCGGCGATCTCCGCCGGGAACACCATGCGACGGCCGATGATCAGGCCGGCGATGTCCTTGGTCTTGTTGGCGATCTTGTCCTGCATGCGCAGGGCTTCCAGCACGTCGCGGCGCGATACCGGCATCATCCAGCCGCGCGGCAGGTGCAGGCGCAGCTCCTTCTTCAGCGCATCGGCCTCACCCTCCAGCACGGCGATGCGCCGCTGCACTTCGCGCGCCCGGGTCCAGTCCTGGGCCAGGGCCGCCTCCAGGAAGGGGATGATTTCCTGCACGCAGGATTGCACCTTGCCCATGTGTTGTTGCAGGGGGCTGACCGGCGAGGAGCCGAACATGCTGAAGACGAAGCTTTTGGGGGCCATGGATCGTTACTCGTTAGATTGTGTGTTTTTTTGAGGGGGCTAATTCAAGATTCAAAATTCAAGATTCAAAATTGAAAGAGGAACAACAAGTCTTGACGAATTTTGAATCTTGAATTTTGAATTAGCTTTCATTTAGCCATTCCGCCGCGCGGCGCGCGAAGTAGGTCAGGATGCCGTCGGCGCCGGCGCGCTTGAAGGCGAGCAGCGATTCCATGATCACCGCCTTCTCGTCCAGCCAGCCGTTTTGCGCCGCCGCCATCAGCATGGCGTACTCACCGCTCACCTGGTAGGCGAAGGTAGGCACGCCGAACTGGTCCTTCACCCGGCGCACGATGTCCAGGTAGGGCATGCCCGGCTTGACCATCACCATGTCGGCGCCTTCCTCCAGGTCCAGCGCCACCTCGCGCAGGGCCTCGTCGCTATTGGCGGGGTCCATCTGGTAGGTGTACTTGTTGCCCTTGCCCAGGTTGCCGGCGGAGCCGACGGCGTCGCGGAACGGGCCGTAGAAGCTGGAGGCATACTTGGCGGAATAGGCCAGGATGCGGGTGTGGATGTGGCCGGCGGATTCCAGTGCCTCGCGGATGTCGCCGATGCGGCCGTCCATCATGTCCGAGGGCGCCACCACGTCGGCGCCGGCGTCGGCATGGGACAGGGCCTGCTGCACCAGGGCCGCCACCGTCTCGTCGTTCATGACGTAGCCGGTGGCGTCGATGAGGCCGTCCTGGCCGTGGGTGGTGAAGGGGTCGAGAGCCACGTCGGTGATGACGCCCAGCTCGGGGAATTCCTTTTTCAGGGCGCGCACGGTGCGCTGGGCCAGGCCTTCCGGGTTCCAGGCCTCGGCGGCATCGAGGGATTTCTGCTCCGCCGGGGTGACCGGGAACAGGGCCACCGCCGGGACGCCGAGCTTGTGCAGGGCTTCGGCTTCGCGCAACAGCAGGTCGATGGACAGGCGCTCGACGCCGGGCATGGAGGCCACGGCCTCGCGGCGGTTGCTGCCTTCCAGCACGAACAGCGGGCAGATCAGGTCGGCGGCGGAAAGATGCGACTCGCGCATCAGCCGGCGGGAGAAGTCGTCGCGGCGCATGCGCCGCATGCGGGTCCAGGGAAAGGCACCATGGCCGGTTTCGGGCTTGCTCACGGGGGCTCCTCAGCGCTCTGGTCACGTGTAAAAGGCGCACAGTGTACCACCGGCCGCGGCCGGCTCAGAAGCACCTTGCCCGTCGACGCCGGCGCGGCGTGCCCGGTATGATGTTGACCGTATCCATAGGAATGCAAGGCGATGAACGGCCAGGACAATGGAGTGACGGAGGGCGGCGGCAACGGCTACGGTGCGGCCCAGCCCTATGCAGTGGAGCTGAGCCCATGGAGCGGCGAGTTCGTCGATCCCGCGGCGGAGGACGCCTTCGGCGAGCATGTGGGCGATGCCGAATGGCGCAATTTGGTTATCGCCCTGTTCGTGACCGGGCCGCTGTACTTCGCCTTCGTGATTTCCGATTACCTCCTGCTCGGCTTCGATGCGCTGTTCTGGGTCAATGCCGCACTGCGCTTCCTGGTGCTGGTGTTCTGCTGGGGACTGGGTTACGCGCTGCTGCGCCGCCCCGTCAAGCCGCCGCGACTGTATCGCCTGTCCCTGCTGTTTTTCTTCGTGGTGCTGGGCAACGCCCTGGTGCTGTATCCGGTGAGCCAGCGCGAGTTCCTGGAAATCTATCCCGGCCTGCTGGTCATGCTGGTGGGCGCATTCTTCTTCGTGCCCAGCCGGCTGGCCGACCGCCTGCTGGCGACGGTGTTCGCCCTGACGGGCCTGGGCATCGAGACCCTGCTGTTCTTTCCCCCCGAGCGGCAGCAGCTGCCGCTGGCCATTCTGTTCTTCGTGGTTACCCTGGTGTTCTGTGTGGTCACTTCGGTGCAGCACGCGCGCCTGCGCCGTTTCTCCTTCATCGATTCGGTGCACAGTCGCCATCTGGCGACCCTGCTGCAACAGGAAGTGGGGTTGCGCCGCCAGTTGGAGGAGACGGCGCGCCAGCAGGCACGCACCGATGAGCTGACCGGGCTGCCCAACCGGCGCCGCTTCTTCGAGCTGGCTGAACGGGAAATGGTGCGGGCGCAGCGCTACAGCGCACCGCTGGCGGTGGTGATGCTGGACCTGGATTATTTCAAGGAGATCAACGACAAGTACGGCCATGCCGCCGGCGACCAGGTATTGCGCGCCGTGGGCGATTGCTGTCGCGACGTGCTGCGCACCAATGACGTGATCGGCCGGCTGGGCGGTGAGGAGTTCGCCATCCTGCTGCCGGCCACTGCCATGGACGGGGCGTTGCTGTTCGGCGAGCGGTTGCGCGAGGCCATCTACGAATGCCGCATCGGCCTGCCCGGCGCCGAGTTGCGCCTGACCGCCACCCTGGGCGTGGCGGCCTGCGCGCCGGGCGAGGTGATGACCATGGACGAACTGCTGGCCCGCGCCGACGCGGCGCTGTACCGCGGCAAGGCGGCGGGGCGGAATAGGGTGGAGGGGTAAACATCTGTTCAAAATTCAAAATTCAAAATTCAAAATTCAAAGTTGAAACCCTCCGGGGCACACTCATGGTGAATCTTGAATCTTGAATCTTGAATCTTGAATCTTGAATCTTGAACCCGTTTTATAGCTCCTTCGCCAGCAGGGCAAAGCGGTAGTCGCCCGCCGGCAGCGGGATGCGCACCCGGTGACCGCCGCCCGGCGCCTCGTCCAGCGCCGCGCCGTTGCGTCCTTCCATGTGTTCCAGGATGAACTTGCGGTTGCCCTGGGGCGCGATCAGTTCCAGCCGGTCGCCGACGCGGATCTTGTTCTTCACGTCGATCTCGGCCAGGCCGGTGGCGGGGTCGTAGCCGTCGATTTCGCCGACAAACTGCTGTTTCTCGCCGCTGGACGCCCCCTTCATGTAGCTCTGGTATTCCTGGGTGTGGTGGCGCACGTAAAAGCCGTCGGTATAGCCGCGGTTGGCCAGGTTCTCCAGTTCCGCCAGCAGGGTGGTGTCGAAGGGACGGCCGGCGGCGGCGTCGTCCACCGCCTTGCGGTAGGCCTGTACGGTGCGGGCGATGTAGTAGTGGGATTTGGTGCGGCCCTCGATCTTGAGCGAGTCGACGCCTATGCGCACCAACTCGGCCACATGCTCCACCGCGCGCAGGTCGCGCGAGTTGAGGATGTAGGTGCCGTGCTCGTCCTCCTCGATGGGCATCAGTTCCCCCGGCCGTTCGCTTTCCTCGATGAGCCAGGTCTTCTGCGCCTCGGCGCGGCGCACGTCGCCGCTGTCGTCGGTGACGGTGTCGCGCACCTTGTAGTCCCAGCGGCAGGAGTTGGTGCAGGTGCCCTGGTTGGGGTCGCGGTGATTGAAGTAGCCGGACAGCAGGCAGCGGCCGGAATAGGCGATGCACAGGGCGCCGTGCACGAACACCTCCAGCTCCATGTCGGGACACTGCTGGCGGATCTCGGCCACCTCCTCCAGCGACAGTTCGCGCGACAGGATGATGCGCTGCACCCCCTGGCGCTGCCAGAAACGCACAGTTGCGTAGTTCACCGTGTTGGCCTGCACCGACAGGTGGATGGGCAGCTCGGGCCAGCGTTCGCGCACCAGCATGATGAGGCCGGGGTCGGCCATGATCAGCGCGTCGGGTCCGAGCGCGACCACCGGCTCCATGTCGGCCATGAAGGTCTTCACCTTGGCGTTGTGCGGCATGACGTTGCTGGCGAGGAAGAACTTTCTGCCCTGGCCGTGGGCCGTGGCAATGCCGCGCTCCAGGGTGGCCAGATCGAAGTCGTTGTTGCGCACGCGCAGGCTGTAGCGCGGCAGGCCGGCATAGACGGCGTCGGCGCCGTAGGCGAAGGCGACGTCGAGGTGGCGCAGGCTGCCGGCGGGGGCGAGGAGTTCGGGGGCTTTCATTGCGTAAGGTGGTCAATCACGGCGGGCGGCGGAAGCGGCTATTCTAACGCTGATTGCCGCTGTGATGCCGATGGGCGACAATCTGCGTTTCCTGATGGCACATGGATACAAGGGAGAACACCATGGTTTCGACGCGCAGGCTGCACGGATTCGTGATCACGCTGCTGGCACTCGGCTTGCTGCTGGGCGCGACCGCGGGCGCCGCCAGCGTACCGCAGGCGCCGGAGCAGCTGATGACCGAGGTCAGCCGGCAGATGCTCGATACCCTCAAGCGCGAGCGCGAGGCGGTGCGCGAGCGGCCGCAGCACATGTTCGATCTGGTGGACCAGGTACTGGGTCCCCACGTCGACTTCCCCCGCATGTCCGGCTGGGTGCTGGGCAAATACTGGCGCCAGGCCACGGCGGAGCAGCGCAAGCGCTTCATCGCCGCCTTCCGCGTGATGATGGTGCGCTTCTACACCGCCGCCCTGCTGGAAGACCCCAAGCAACTGGACGACCTGCTGGCGCGCGACAACGACCTGATCACCTTCCTGCCCGGCCGGCAGGCCGAGGGCGACACCACCACGGTGCGTTCCGAGGTGCATCTGGACGGCGGCAAGGTGGTGCAGGTGCTGTTTGCGGTGCACAACCGCGACGGCGACTGGAAGGTCTATGACGTGACCGTGGAGGGCGTCAGCCTGGTGACCAACTACCGTACCTCCTTTGCCCAGGAAATCACCCAGGTGGGCATCGACGGCCTCATCGCCCGCCTGGAGGAGCGCAACCAGGCGTTGATGGACCAGGTGGTCAACGGCAAGAAGGCCGCGCAGTAAGCGCATGCTTACCCTGCTGCGCCTGATCGCCAACGGCCTGGCGCCGCTGACCCTGGCCGGGGCCGTCGCCGCCTATCTGGAGCCGGGCCTGTTCCTGGTGTTCAAGGAAGTCTTTCTGTGGCTGTTCGCCGCCACCATGCTCGCCCTGGGCGTGGTGCTGGAACCCACCGATTTGCAGGACACCCTGGGCCGGCCCCGGGCCATCCTGGCGGGCGTCGCCACCCAGTACACCCTGATGCCCCTGCTCGGCTTTATCGCCGCCACCTTCGGCGGCCTGCCGCCGGCCCTGGCGCTGGGCTTCGTCATCGTCGGCTGTGCGCCGGGCGCCATGGCCAGCAACGTCATCGTCTACCTGGCCGGCGGCGCGGTGGCCTACTCCATCGCCCTGACTACCCTGGCCACCCTGCTGTCGCCGTTGCTGACCCCGGCCCTGGTCAAGCTGCTCGGCGCCGCCTTCCTGGACATCCCCTTCTGGCCCATGATGCAGACCATCCTGATGACCGTGGTGCTGCCGCTGGTGGCCGGCATGGGCCTGCGCCAGGTGCTGGGCGCCCGGCTTGCCCTGGCGAAGGAGATTGCCCCGGCGGTGGCCGCCGTCGCCATCGTCATCATCTGCAGCTACGCGGTGGCCGCCAACCAGGGCCGGCTGGCCGACGTCGGCGGCCAGGTGTTCCTGCTGGTGGTCCTGGTCAACGCCCTGGGGTACGTGCTCGGCTGGCAGGCGGCACGCTGGTTCGGCTTCGATGCCCGCCACCGCCTTACCCTGGCCATCGAGATCGGCATGCAGAACGCCGGCCTCGGCGTGGCCCTGGCCCTCAAGCACTTCGAGCCGGAGACGGCCCTGCCCGGCGCCCTGTTCGCGGTATGGTGCATCATCACCTCCGCCGGGGCGGCAGGTTATTTCCGCCGCACCCGTCACCGCACGGCAGTGCTGACGCCGTGATGGTGTAACATTACGCCCTCGGCAATCGGGAGATTCGATTTTGGAACAGTATCGCGGCACCACCATTCTGGCGGTGCGCCGTCACGGCAAGGTGGTCATAGGCGGCGACGGTCAGGTCACCCTCGGCAACACGGTGATGAAGGGCAACGCGCGCAAGGTGCGCCGCCTGTACAAGGACCGCGTCCTCGCCGGTTTCGCTGGCGGCACCGCCGATGCCTTCACCCTGTTCGAGCGTTTCGAGGGCAAGCTGGAAAAACACCAGGGCAACCTCACCCGCGCTGCGGTGGAGATGGCCAAGGACTGGCGCACCGATCGCGTGCTGCGCCGCCTGGAGGCCCTGCTCATCGTCGCCGACAACACGGCCACCCTGATGATCACCGGCAACGGCGACGTCATCGAGCCGGAGCACGACCTCATCGCCATAGGCTCGGGCGGTCCCTTCGCCCAGTCCGCCGCCCTGGCCCTGTACCAGAACACCGAGCTGGATGCCCGCAGCATCGTCGAGAAATCCCTCGGCATCGCCGCCGGCATCTGCATCTACACCAACGGCAACCTGACTATTGAAGAGCTTGGCTGAACGACAACCAAGGCAAACCCAATGACAGGATGAACAAGATTACACAGGATTAACAAGATGTTTATCTTGTGCATCGTGAGCAATCTTGTTCATCTTGTCCGATGTCCTGAATTGGTACGGTAATACGACTTCATGAGTGAAATGACCCCCCGTGAGATTGTCCAGGAATTGGACAAGCACATCATCGGCCAGAACGCCGCCAAGCGTTCGGTGGCGGTGGCGCTGCGCAACCGCTGGCGCCGCAGCCAGGTTAGCGATCAGCTGCGCAATGAAATCACGCCGAAGAACATCCTGATGATCGGTCCCACCGGTGTCGGCAAGACCGAGATCGCGCGCCGCCTGGCCAAGCTGGCCAACGCGCCGTTCATCAAGGTTGAGGCCACCAAGTTCACCGAGGTGGGCTACGTGGGCCGCGACGTGGAATCCATCATCCGCGATCTGGTCGACATCGCCATCAAGCTGCTGCGCGAGCAGGAGATGGCCAAAGTGCGCCACCGCGCCTTCGAGGCGGCGGAGGATCGCGTGCTCGACATCCTGCTGCCGCCGGCGCGGGGTTTCGAACAGGAGCAGGCCGACTCCGGTACGCGGCAGAAATTCCGCAAGAAGCTGCGCGAGGGCGAACTGGACGACAAGGAAATCGAGCTGGAGCTGAGCGCCGCGCCCATGGGCGTGGAGATCATGGCGCCCCCCGGCATGGAGGAGATGACCTCGCAGTTGCAGGGTCTGTTCAAGAACCTGGGCGGCAGCCGCACCAAGCGGCGCAAGCTGCCGGTGAAGGAGGCCATGCGCCTGCTCACCGATGAAGAGGCGGCGCGGATGATCAACGAGGAAGAACTGAAGACCCGCGCGGTGCGCGCGGTGGAGCAGAACGGCATCGTGTTTCTCGACGAAATGGACAAGATCTGTCGCCGCGGCAGCGAGTCGGCGTCGGGCGCCGACGTGTCGCGCGAAGGCGTGCAGCGCGACCTGCTGCCGCTGGTGGAAGGCAGCACCGTGTCCACCAAGTACGGCATGATCAAGACCGACCACATCCTGTTCATCGCCTCCGGCGCCTTCCATCTGGCACGCCCCTCGGACCTGATCCCCGAATTGCAGGGCCGCTTTCCCATCCGCGTCGAGCTGGACGCGCTGTCGGTGGACGATTTCGTGCGCATCCTCACCGAGCCGGACGCCTCGCTTACGGAACAGTACCGGGCGCTGCTCGCCACCGAAGGCGTTACCGTCGATTTCGCCGCCGACGGTATCGCCCGCATCGCCGAGATCGCCTGGCAGGTGAACGAGACCACCGAGAACATCGGCGCGCGCCGCCTGCACACCGTGCTGGAGCGCCTGCTGGAAAGCCTGTCCTTCGAAGCCGCCGATCAGGGCGGCAGCACGGTCACCGTGGACGCCGCCTATGTCGATACCCAACTGGGTGAGCTGGCGCGGGACGAGGATTTGAGCAGATACATACTTTGAGTTATGAGTTCCAGTAACCAGGCTCACAAATCGAACACAAGACTTAACCACGGGGAACACGGGGGGCACGGAGCATAAAGCGATTAATGGCGGAATTTCCCTGAGTTCCCCGTGCTCCCCGTGGTTCGATCTTGGTGTTTTGTATTTTGAGATGGTTTCGAGTTGAAAAGGCTGTGTCAGGCGCCAATTAAGGTGGGTTAACAATTCGAACCCCGAAACGCGCCACTCGAAACTGAATTTACGAGGTCAAGACCATGAACGAAAAGCCCATTCCCACCGAAATCACCCTGCACAAGGCCAAGCACCTGCTGGAGATCGCCTATTCCGACGGCCAGCGCTTCCAGCTGCCGACCGAGTACCTGCGCGTGTTTTCGCCCTCCGCCGAGGTGCGTGGTCACGGCCCCGGCCAGGAAACCCTGCAGCTGGGCAAGGAAGACGTGAACATCGAGCAGATCGAGCAGGTGGGCAGCTACGCCATCCAGCCCCACTTTGACGACGGTCATAACACCGGCATCTATGCCTGGGATACCCTGTACGACCTCGGGGTCAATTATCAGCAGAACTGGCAGAACTACCTGGACCAGTTGGCCGCCGCCGGCCATCAGCGCAAGACGCCGGCCCACCAGGGCTGACGCGGTCCATCAACACGACGGAGTTTGAGATGAGCGAACACGACACCACCCACTTCGGGTACAAGCAGGTGGCGGTGGAGGAGAAGGTCCACATGGTGGCCGACGTGTTCCACTCCGTCGCCTCCAAGTACGACATGATGAACGACATGATGTCGTTCGGCATCCATCGCCTGTGGAAGCGCTACACGGTGGAGATGAGCGGCGTGCGCGCCGGCCAGCGGGTGCTCGACCTGGCCGGCGGTACCGGCGATCTGGCCATGAAGTTCTCCCGCATCGTCGGCCCCGAGGGGCAGGTGGTGCTGGCCGACATCAACGCCTCCATGCTGGAGGTGGGTCGCAAGCGCCTGGTGGACGAGGGCATCGTCGGCAACGTCGAGTATGCCCAGGTCAACGCCGAGTGCCTGCCCTTTCCCGACAATCATTTCGATCTCATCACCATCGCCTTCGGCCTGCGCAACGTCACCGACAAGGACAAGGCGCTGGCCTCCATGCAGCGCGTGCTGAAGCCGGGCGGGCGCCTGCTGGTGCTGGAGTTCTCCAAGCCGGCGGTGCCCGGTCTGTCGCCGCTGTACGATTTGTATTCCTTCACCATGTTGCCGCTGATGGGCAAGATCATCGCCGGCGATTCGGAGAGCTACCGCTACCTGGCCGAGTCCATCCGCATGCACCCGGACCAGCAGACGCTCAAGGGCATGATGGAAAATGCCGGCTTCGACCGCGTGGAGTTCTTCAATCTTTCCGGCGGCATCGTCGCGCTGCACCGCGGCTTCAAGGCCTAGCCTCCCGCTGCGATGAACGGGCAGCCGCAGTATGCCGGGTTCTGGCGCCGCGTCGGCGCCTCCCTCATCGATACGGTGATCCTGTTGGCGGTGATCTCGCCGCTGCTCTACCTGCTGTACGGCGCCGCCTATTTCACCGAGGCGCGCGCGCCGTTCGGCTATGCCGGCGTGGGCGATTTTATCCTCAATCAGATTCTGCCGCTGGTGGCGGCGGTGGTGCTGTGGGTAAAGTTCCGCGGCACGCCGGGCAAGCGGCTGCTCGATTGCCTGGTGGTGGATGCCGACACCCTGCAGCCGCTGAGCGTGAAGCAGGCGGTGATTCGCTACTTCGCCTACATCGTTTCCATCCTGCCGCTGGGCCTGGGCTTTCTCTGGATCATCTGGCACAGGCGCAAGCAGGGATTTCACGATTTGATAGCGAAGACGGTGGTGTTGTATGCGCCGGATGACGAGTCGGAGAAATCTTTGCGGCGCCTGATGGAGGAAGTGCGATGAGTTCGGTGACCATGCTGCCGCAGGCCGGGCTGGCGCTGCTGGAAGGTGCCATCAATACCGCCCTGGCGCTGGACCCGGAATCACTGGCGCGGCTGGGCCGGCTGGAGGGCAAGGTGATCGCCGTCGACCTGGAAGGTGCGGGCGTGACCCTGTTCCTGTTGCCCGACGGCAGCGGCTTCCGCCTGATGGGGCATTACGAGGGCGAGCCCGATACGCGCCTGCGCGGCACGCCGCTGGCGCTGCTGCGCCTCAACGGCGGCAAACCCGGCGAGGGACTGTTTTCCGGCGCGGTGAAGATCGAGGGCGACGTGGAGCTGGGCCAGCGCGTGCAGCGCATCATCGGCGGCCTGGACATCGACTGGGAGGAACATCTGTCGCGCCTGACCGGCGATGTGGTGGCGCACCAGATCGGCAACGCGGTGCGTGGCCTGCTGCGCTGGGGCGAGCAGGCTGCCGCCAGTCTCGGTCGCGGCTTTGCCGACCACGTCCAGGAGGAGCGGCGCGACCTGCCGCCGCAGTGGGAAATGGACGAGTTTCTCGCCGGCGTCGATGAATTGCGTAGCGCTGTGGACCGGCTGGAGGCGCGCCTGCGCCGGCTGGAGCAGGATAGGAATTAGTCCGCCAATGCACGCGAATAAACGCAAATACGTATCTGAGCATCGATGCATGAGCGGTACGAACCATGCCGGCGGCGGTCCGCTCCGGCCATTTCATTTTCCCTTTGCCGAGCCGCCCGCAATAAAGCCGAGCCTTGCTTTTGCGTTTATTGGCGTACATTCGCGGACAGATTCTGCGTTTCTGAAGGGGGCATAACGTGTTGCTACGTCCGAGTCAGGCACTGCGTCTGCTCTACATCAGCTGGGTGCTGGTGCGGCATGGTCTGGATGATCTGATCCTCGCCACCCACCTGTTCCGCCCGCTGTCGTTCCTGCGCGTGTTCATGTGGTGGAACTGGTTCCGCCGCCACGCCCCGCGCGGCGAGCGCATCCGCCGCGCGCTGGAGGACCTCGGCCCGATCTTCGTCAAGTTCGGCCAGATCCTGTCCACCCGCCGCGACCTGCTGCCCGACGACATCGCCTTGGAGCTGGCGCGCCTGCAGGATCGGGTGCCGCCGTTTCCGGGCAAGCAGGCGCGCGCCATCGTCGAGAAGGCCTATCGCCAGTCCGTCGATACGGTGTTCGCCGAGTTCGACGAAAATCCCATGGCCTCGGCCTCCATCGCCCAGGTCCATGCCGCGCGCCTGCACGATGGCCGCGAGGTGGTGGTGAAGGTGCTGCGGCCGGATATCGCCCCGGTGATCCGGCGCGACATCAGCCTGATGTACATCATCGCCGAGAAGATGGAACAGTTCTGGGCCGACGGCCGCCGCCTGCGTCCGCGTGAGGTGGTGGCGGAGTTCGAGCGCACTATCCTCGACGAGCTGGACCTGATGCGCGAGGCGGCCAACGCCTCGCAGATCCGGCGCAACTTCCCCGATTCGCCGCAGCTGTACATCCCCGAGGTGCACTGGCCGTTGTGCCGCCGCAACGTGATGGTGATGGAGCGCGTGTACGGCATCCCCATCGCCAATCTGGAGGCGGTGCGCAATGCCGGGGTCGACATGAAGGCGCTGGCCGAGCGCGGCGTGGAAATCTTCTTCACCCAGGTGTTCCGCCACAACTTCTTCCACGCCGACATGCATCCCGGCAACATCTTCGTCGAGCCGAGCGGGCGTTACATTGCGGTGGATTTCGGCATCGTCGGTTCGCTGAGCGCCGAGGATCAGCGCTACCTGGCGGAGAACCTGCTGGCGTTCTTCAAGCGCGACTACAACCGCGTCGCCGTGCTGCACGTGGAGTCGGGCTGGGTGCCGCCGGGCACCCGCGTCGACGAGTTCGAGGCGGCGATCCGCACCGTGTGCGAACCCATCTTCGAGCGCCCCTTCGCCGAGATTTCCTTCGGCCACCTGCTGCTGCGCCTGTTCCAGACTGCGCGCCGCTTCAACATGGAGGTGCAGCCGCAGCTGGTGCTGTTGCAGAAGACCCTGCTCAACATCGAGGGGCTGGGACGGCAGATCGATCCGCAGCTCAACCTGTGGTCCACCGCCAAGCCCTTCCTGGAACGCTGGATGAGCGAGCAGGTGGGCGTGCGTTCCTTCCTCAACCGCATCAAGGAAAACATCCCCAGCTGGGGCGAGAGCCTGCCCGAGGTGCCGCAGCTGATCCACGACGTGCTGGCGCGCGCGCGCAACGGCACCTTGCAGGTGCAGGGCAGTACCGAGGAGATGCAGCACCTGCGGCGGGAGATACGTGAGGCCAACCGGCGCAGCATCGCCGCCATCGCCGGCGCCGCCCTTGTGGTCAGCGCCGCCGTGCTGCTGGGGCTGGACGGTTACGCCCCGGACATGGCCGCCGGTGCCCCCATTGCCTCCTGGGTCCTCGGCGCGGCCGGTGCCGTGCTGTGGCTCATGGCCTGGCCGCGGGACTGAACGGCACGGACTGCCGGGTTCAACTGCTTGAATGAAAAAGGGAAGAGCAATGCTCTTCCCTTTTTTGTTTCCGGCGCACGGCCGGGGAACTCAGAATATCTTGGCCAGGAATACCAGGTAGAACAGGGAGCCGAATACGGCGGTGGCAATGAGAGTTTCAACCATGGGTCTTCTCCTCAGTAACGGTTGGTAACGAGAGAGTCCGCTGCGGCAGGCGATACGCCTGTCCTATAGCGGCATAGACCATAGGGTTATTGCCGGTAGGCTGTCATTGATAATCCGCAATTTTTGCAGGGGAAATAAAAAGGGGCCGGCGCCCGGGCGCCGGCCCCTTTTTAACCTGTGCCCCGCTATCAGGCCGAGACGGCGCCGAGGCGCGGATCCTGGCCGGTGAGCAGCATGATCAGCAGGTCGTGGACCGAGCGGATCTGGTCGCCGAAGGGCAGGGACTCGGAGCCGCGGAAGAACAGCCCCTTCTCGACGTTGCCGTGGACCGCGGCCTCCAGCTGGGTGTCGATGCAGAACTGGCCGGCGGCGGGGTTGCCGTCCTTGAGACCGCACTGGGTGAGGCACTCGAACCACACGGCGCAGCTGGCCTTCTCCGGGGTGGCGCGGGCGCGCACCTTCTCCTCGCGCTCCAGGTATTTCTTCAGCCACGGGGTCAGCACGGCGCGGCAGGGCAGGCCGGCGGTGCTCATGAAGGTGACGATGTCCTCCGGCTTGGCCTCCAGCAGCACCTTCTTGAAGTTGGGATGGGCGTCGCCTTCCTCGGTGACGGCGAAGGGGGTGCCGATCTGCACGCCACTGGCGCCCATGTCGAACATCTCCTTGATCTTCTTGAAGGAGTTGATGCCGCCGGCGGGCAGCAGGGGGATATGGGGGATATCCAGTTCCTTGAAGACGGTGAAGATCTCCGCCAGGACGCGCTTGAAGTCGAACTTGGGATTGGTGATGTCTTCCGGCTTGGGGGCGCCCAGGTGGCCGCCGGCATAGCGCGGGTGCTCGATGACGATGGCGTCGGGCAGGATGCCCTTGCGCATCCAGCGCTTGAGCACGGCGCGCACGCCGCGTTCTTCGGAAAGAATGGGGATCAGCGCCACGTCCTTCTTGTACTCACCCACCAGGTCGGGCAGGTCGAAGGGCAGGCCGGCGCCCATGATGATGGCGTTGGCGCCGCTCTCGCAGGACTGGCGCACCATCTCCGGGTGGCGGTCCACGGCCTTCATCACGTTGACGGCGATGAGGCCTTCCGGCGCGATGGCGCGGGCTGCCTTGATCTCGCGGTCCAGGGCTTCCAGGTTGGCGTCGTCGATGATCTTGCGGTCCTTGGTGCGCTTGGTGCGTTCCATCAGATCGGGATGGTGCACGCGCAGGTCGATGCTGGCGATGGTGCCGATGGCGCCTTCCCGGGCCACGGTGCCCGCCAGGCGGTGAGCGGAAACGCCCACCCCCATTCCTCCCTGGATGATGGGCAGAATATCCCGTCCGCGCAGTTTCAACAGAGGGAATGGGGTCTTGATCATGAATCACCTGTTAGAATCAAAAGCGGTTGAGACTACATGATACATCACGGCGCGATATTGATCTGCGTCAATCGAATTGCGTCATTAAGTCGCTTACACTCCCTCCCCTCGAACAGGAACAGGTTGCGGCATGCCTAAAGTTTCGCACCGGCAGCAACAGGAAGAGCCCGTACTCGCCTACGAACTGCACGGTAATCTCTATCTCAACATCACCTACCACTGCACCCTGCGTTGTGCCTTTTGTCCCAAGTTCCAGGGCAGCTGGGAGGTGCAGAACTACGACCTGCTGCTGACGCGCGAGCCCGATGCGGACGAAGTGCTGGCTGCCGCGGGCGACCCTGCGCGCTACAAGGAAATCGTGTTCTGCGGACTAGGCGAGCCGACCCTGCGTCTCGATACCCTGCTGGCGGTGGCCGAGAAGCTCAAGGCCCAAGGGGCGCGACACATCCGTCTCAATACCGACGGCCTGGCCAACCTGGTGTACGGCCGCGACGTGACGCCGGAGCTGGCGCAATGGGTGGACAGCGTGTCCATCTCCCTCAATGCCCAGGATGAAGCCACCTACAACCGTCACACCCGGCCCAAGCGCGAAGGGGCCTTTCAGGGCATGCTCGATTTCGCCCGCGCCGCCAAGGCCAGCGGCATCGCCGTGACCCTCACCGCCATCAACGGACTGGAGGGTGTGGATATTGTCGCCTGCGAGGACATCGCCCGGCAGCTGGGCGTGACGTTCCGCCGCCGCGAGCTGGATGTTGTCGGCTGATGGCGCTGTCCGACTACGTCCATACCCTGGGCCAGCACCTGCTCGCAAAATACGGCGAGCGGGTGCACAAGGTGGCCATCAATGCCGGCTTCACCTGCCCCAACCGCGACGGCAGCAAGGGTATCGGCGGCTGCACCTTCTGCAACAACAGTTCCTTCAATCCCGGCGCGCGCCAGGCCGATCCCATCGTCGAGCAGATCGACGCCGGCCGCCGCGTCATCGCCCGCCGCACCGGCGCCGCGCGTTTCATGGCCTACTTCCAGGCCTATACCAATACCTACGATGACATTGCCCTGCTGCGGCAGCGCTACGACACGGCGCTGGCCGAACCGGACGTCATCGGCCTGTCCATCGGCACCCGTCCCGACTGCGTGCCGCCGGCGGTGCTGGACCTGCTGGCGGAATACCGCGACCGGGGTCATGAAGTCTGGCTGGAACTGGGCCTGCAATCCGCCTTCGACGAAACCCTGCGGCGGGTCAACCGCGGCCACGATTTCGCCGAGTACCGCAGCGCGGTGCGTGCGGCGCGGGAGCGCGGCCTGCCGGTGTGCACCCATCTGATACTCGGCCTGCCCGGCGAGGAGCCGTTTCATGCCCGCACCAGCCTGGCGCGCGTACTCGAGGAAGGGATCGACGGTCTCAAGCTGCACCCGCTGCACGTGGTCAAGGGTACGCGCCTGGCCAATGAATGGCGCCGCGGTGAATACCAGCCGTGGACCATGGCGCAATACATCGGCGCCGCCGCCGACCTGATCGAGCTGACGCCGCCCGAGGTGGTATACCACCGCGTCACCGGCACGGCGGCGCTGGACATCCTGCTGGCACCTCTTTGGTGTAACTGGAAATGGCGCGTGCTGAATGGTATTGAACGGGAACTGGCCCGCCGCGGCACGCGGCAGGGACAGCCGCGGACGGCGCAGGATGCAGTGGTGAAGGTTTAACTGAAACGCCGAACAGAGTGCGTTTTTCGAGGTGGCAAGCATGGCAAAAAAAGTCGAACTGGTGTGTCCCGCAGGCTCGCTGCCGGCGCTGCGTGCGGCGGTGGATAACGGCGCCGATGCGGTGTACATGGGCTTTCGCGACGGCACCAACGCGCGCAATTTCCCGGGCCTCAATTTCGACGAGCGCGCGGCGCGCGACGGCATCCGTTACGCCCGCGAGCGCGGCCGCAAGGTGCTGCTGGCGCTCAACACCTATCCGCAGCCGCAGGGCTGGAAGACATGGACCGGCGCCGTGGACAAGGCGGCGGAGTTGGGCGTCGATGCCCTGATCCTGGCCGACATCGGCCTGATGCGTTACGCGGCCAAGACCCATCCCGATCTGCGCCTGCACCTCTCGGTGCAGGGCTCGGCCACCTGCCACGAAGCGATCAATCTCTACCGCGAGCAGTTCAACATTCAGCGCGTGGTGCTGCCGCGCGTGCTGTCGCTGCCCCAGGTGAAGCGCGTGATGGACAATACCGAGGCCGAGATCGAGGTGTTCGCCTTCGGCTCGCTGTGCGTGATGGTGGAGGGACGCTGCTATCTGTCGTCCTATGCCACCGGCGAATCGCCCAACACCTGCGGCGCTTGTTCGCCGGCCAAGGCGGTGGAGTGGCGCGAGACCAGCAAGGGCCGCGAGGTGCGCCTGGGCGGCGTGCTCATCGACCTGTACAAGCCGGGCGAGGCCGCCGGCTACCCGGTGCTGTGCAAGGGGCGCTACGAGGTCAACGGCGAGGTGAACTACGCCATCGAGGAGCCCACTTCGCTGTCGGTGCTCGACATCCTGCCGGAGCTTGTGCGCATGGGTGTTTCCGCCATCAAGGTGGAAGGTCGCCAGCGCAGCCCGGCCTATGTGGCGCAGGTGACGAAGGTGCTGCGCGAGGCGCTGGATGCGGCGGAACGCAGTCCCGAGACCTTCAGCCCGCGCAGCGACTGGGTCGCGGCGCTGGACAAGGTGGCCGAAGGCAGCACGCACACCCTGGGCGCCCTTGATCGGGCTTGGCAGTAAACAGAATTAACCACGGGGAACACGGGGAGCACGGGGTTCTTTGGCAAAAGGATTCCTTTCCCTGTGTTCCCCGTGCCCCCCGTGGTTAATGGCTTTTGAGGTAGCAAAACAATGAAACTGGCGCTTGGTCCGTTGCTCTATTTCTGGTCGCGCGATGACGTGCTGGCGTTCTATCGCCAGGCGTGCGACTGGCCGGTGGATGTGGTGTATCTGGGCGAGGCGGTGTGTTCCAAGCGGCGCGGCGTGCGGCTGGAAGACTGGCTGACCATCGCCGACGAGCTCACCGCCGCCGGCAAGGAGGTGGTGCTGTCCACCCTGGCGCTCATCGAGGCGGAGTCGGAACTGCTCACCCTGCGCCGCATCGTCGACAACGGCCGCCATGCGGTGGAGGCCAACGACATGGGCGCGGTGCGCCTCGCCGCCGGCAAGCTGCCCTTTGTCGCCGGGCCCCATCTCAACGCCTACAACTGCGAAACCCTGGGGCTGTTCCGCGACCTCGGCGCGCAGCGCTGGGTGATGCCGGTGGAGCTCTCGCGCGATACGCTGGCCGCCATCCAGGCCTGCCGCCCGGCGGGACTGGAGACCGAGGTGTTCGCCTTCGGCCGCATGCCGCTGGCCTTCTCGGCGCGCTGCTTCACCGCGCGCCACTACAACCTGCCCAAGGATGACTGCCAGCTGCGCTGCGGCGATTTCTCCGACGGCCTGGTGCTCAACTCGCAGGAGGGCGAGCAGTTCCTCGCCATGAACGGCATCCAGACCCAATCCGCCGCCACCTGCAATCTCATCGGCGCGGTGCCGGAGCTGAAGGAGCTCAATGTCGAGGTGCTGCGCCTGTCGCCGCAGTCGCGCCACATGGACAAGATTGTCGCCGCCTTCCGCGCCGTCATCGACGGCAGGCTCACCCCGCAGCAGGGTGTCGAGGCCATGGCCGGCCTGACCCGCGGTGAACCCTGTAACGGCTACTGGTACGGCAGCGCCGGGCTGGCCTGGCTGGAGCAGGGCGAAGTGCGCGAGGCGCGGGCGCAGTCGGGTATTTAAAAAGGCAACATCCAACGCAAAGACGCAAAGGGTTCCTTTGCGGGCGGATGGTAGGGTGGATAAGCGCAGCGCATCCACCACTCTGCGGCTGTTTGTTGTGGGAGCCCGGCTAGGCCGGGCGATGACAGCCTGTCCCAGCGCCGCTGTCGCCCGATAAATCGGGCTCCCACAACAAAAACTTTGCGTCTTTGCGTTGGATTCCGGTTTTAGGCGGCGGGGCGGGCGAAGCGCTGCACGCGCCGATCCAGTTGCAGGCGCTCCACCGCGCGCAGGATGAAGGGTGCCAGGCGCGGCCCGGCGACGGCCTGGATGTGCATGCGCCAGTCGAAATCCATGCCGTCGAGAAGGTTCTTCACGTACAGCCCGGTCTCGGTCTCGCCCTCGATGTTGAGGCGGCGGGCGAAGAACAGGGTGTCCGGATCCTCGCTGCGGGTGGCCAGCAGCCAGAACTCTTCCAGCCGGCCCTTGATGCGCACGTCCCACTGCTTGCCGGAGGCGCGGGCGAGGCGGCCGTTCTGGATGGAGAAGATCAGTTCCGTTCCGGTGTCGCTGATGCCGATGGCCAGGCGCTTGCCGTCCAGGTCCTGCAATTGATCGGCAACATACTGTCCTTTGAGCAGATGGTTGAACAGGCGCGACAGCAGTTCGCTGTGCACCGCCGAAGGCAGGCTCTTGAGCAGGATGGACAGGGGCAGCAGTTGCAGGCGCATCGGTAGGGACTCCAGCGTGTTGGTGCGGTGCGAAAGTATCGCAATTCCCGTGCGGTTTCCAGTTGATCTGCGTCAATCGTAAGGCGTTTACCTAGGTGGAGATGCCTGTCGGCCCGTACGCACCGGGCCGACGGGGCTCCTTTCGCGTGCCGGTGTTATGCTTTGTTTCTGCAATCCCGAACCGAGGAGTGACTGTGGCGGAATCTGTGGTACTTAGGCTGTCCATCGGCGGCATGAGCTGCGCCGGCTGCGTGGCATCCGTGGAGAATGCGCTGCGCGCGGTGCCGGGCGTGGCGGAGGCGACGGTGAGTTTTGCCGAGCACGTGGCCGTGGTGCAGGGCGAGGTGGACAGCGCCACCCTGATCAAGGCCGTCGTGGATGCCGGCTACGAGGCGGCCGAGCTGAAGGGACTGGACGACGAGCAGGGCGAGCGCGAAGCCAAGGAGCGGGCCGACTACCTCAGCCTGATGCGCCGCGCAGCGGCGGCAGCGGCGCTGGGCTTTCCCCTCATGCTGGTCGGCATGAGCGACTGGTTCCCGCCCCTGCACAGCGACGACGGGCGCATGATCTGGCTGCTCATCGGCATCGCCACCCTGGGCGTGATGTATTACGCAGGCCGCCATTTCTTCATCGGTGCCTGGAAGCAGTTCACCCACCATAACGCCAACATGGACACCCTCATCGCCATGGGTACCGGGTCGGCCTGGGTCTACTCCATGGCCATCGTGCTGTGGCCGGAGATCGTCCCGTCACTGGCGCACCACGCCTACTTCGAGGCGGCGGCGATCATCATGGCCCTGATCAACTTCGGCTCGGCGCTGGAGCTGCGGGCGCGCGGCAAGACCTCGGAGGCGATACGCCGCCTCATCGGCCTGCAACCCAAGACCGCGCGCGTGGTGCGCGACGGCAGGGAAGTGGATATCCCCATCATCGAGGTGGGCCTGAATGAAACCCTGCGCGTACGTCCCGGCGAGCGCGTCGCCGTGGACGGCGTGATCATCGACGGCGAGTCCTATCTGGACGAATCGATGATCACCGGCGAGCCGCTGCCGGTGGTGAAGCGCGTGGGCGACGAGGTGGTCGGCGGCACCATCAACACCTCCGGCTCCTTCCTGTACCAGGCGAAACGCATCGGCAAGGATACGGTGCTGGCGCGCATCATCGAGCTGGTGCGCAACGCCCAGGCCAGCAAGCCGGCCATCGGCCGCCTGGTGGACAAGGTGGCGGGCGTGTTCGTGCCCAGCGTGCTGATCGTCGCGGTGCTCACCTTCCTCGCCTGGTTCAATTTCGGTCCCAGCCCGGCGCTGTCCTTCGCCGTCGTCACGACAATGACCGTGCTGATCATCGCCTGTCCCTGCGCCCTCGGTCTCGCCACGCCCATCTCCATCATGGTCGGCGTGGGCAAGGCGGCGGAGTTCGGTGTGCTGATCCGCAACGGCGAGGCCTTGCAGCAGGCGGGCCGCCTGACCACCGTGGTGCTGGACAAGACCGGCACGGTGACCGAGGGCAAGCCGCAGGTTACCGCCGTCGTGCCGCGCGGCTGGGTCGACGCCGATCAGCTGCTGGAGATTGCAGCGACGGTGGAGGCTGCGTCGGAACATCCGCTGGCCGCGGCCATCGTCGCGGCGGCGGACGACAAGGGCCTGCGCCGGCTGGAGATGTCCGGCTTCGAGGCCGCCGCCGGGCGCGGCGTGCGCGCCATGATGAACGAGCAGCGCGTGCTGCTCGGCAACCGGCGCTGGATGGAGGAAAACGGCGTGACCCTGGGCGATCTGGCGCAGGACGCGGAACGGCTCGCCGGCGAGGGGCAGATCCCGCTCTATCTGGCGCTGAACGACATGGGCGCGGGCGTCATCGCGGTGAGCGATCCGGTCAAGGCCGATTCCGCCGCCGCCGTTGCGCGCCTGCACCAGGCCGGCGTCAAGGTGGTGATGCTCACCGGCGACGCGCGCATCACCGCCGAGGCCGTGGCGCGACAGGTGGGCATCGACGCGGTGATCGCCGAGGTGCTGCCGGAAGAGAAGGAGCAGCAGGTGGCGGCCCTGCAGCAACTGGGCGAGGTGGTGGGCATGGTGGGCGACGGCATCAACGACGCCCCGGCCCTGGCCCGTGCCGACGTCGGCTTCGCCATCGGCGGCGGTACCGATGTGGCGATCGAAAGCGCCGACATCACCCTGATGCGCGGCTCGCTGCACGGCGTGGCTGATGCCATCGCCATTTCCAAGGCCACCGTGCGCAACATCAAGCAGAACCTGTTCGGCGCCTTCATCTACAACAGCCTGGGCATTCCGGTGGCGGCCGGCATGCTGTATCCGTTCATCGGGCTGCTGCTCAACCCGATGATTGCCGGCGCGGCCATGGCGGCGTCGTCGCTCACCGTGGTGACCAATGCCAACCGGCTGCGATTCTTCAAGCCGCAGGAGAAAGTGTGATGCTGTTTATCAATCTTGCGGGTATTGCACTGATCGGTTTCATCGTCTGGTGGTTCTGGCTGGCGAAATAGGAACGCTGGCACGACGATTTGCTTCCGGCGAATCGGTCGCCCGCGGAGCGGGCTCCTACAGGAAATGAGGAGGACGGCACATGGGCATACTGCGTGAACTGCATCAGCACGGCCAATCGGTGTGGCAGGACTATATCGAGCGCGGCCAGACCCGCAGTGGCGAGTTGCAGAATCTCGTCGACCTCGGCGTGCGCGGAGTCACCTCCAATCCCAGCATCTTCGAAAAGGCTATCGGTGGCAGCGCCGCCTACGACGAACAGATTCGTTCGGTTCTCGAAGCGGAGCCGGACATCGATGTGCACGCGCTGTTCGAATCCCTGGCGGTGGAGGACATCCGCGAGGCGGCGGACGTGTTGCGGCCGGTGTTCGACGGCTCCGGCGGCGACGACGGTTATGTCAGCCTGGAGGTTTCACCGCACCTGGCCCACGACACCGCGGGCACGGTCGCCGCAGCGCAGCGCCTGTGGCAGGCGGTGGATCGGCCCAACCTGATGATCAAGGTGCCGGCCACGGCCGAGGGCATCCCGGCCATCGAGACGCTGATCGCGGCCGGGGTCAACATCAACGCCACGCTGATGTTTTCGCTGCGCCATTACGAGGCGGTGGCCGGCGCCTTCCTGCGCGGCCTGGCACGCTGTGCCGCCCCGCAGCAGATTGCCTCGGTTGCCTCGCTGTTCGTCAGCCGCGTGGATACCGCGCTGGATCACAAATTGGAGGCCATCGGCTCGGCGGAGGCGCTGGAGCTGCGCGGCCGCTGCGCCATCGCCAACATCCGCATCATCTACCGGCGTTTTCGCGAACTGTTCGACGGCGCGGACTTTGCGCCGCTGCGTGCCCGCGGCGCCCGTGTGCAGCGGCCGCTGTGGGGTAGCACCGGTACCAAGAATCCGGCCTACTCCGACGTGCTGTATGTCGATGAGCTGGTTGGTCCCGATACCGTCAATACCCTGCCGCCGGCCACGCTCAAGGCTTATCTGGCCCACGGCCGGGTGTGCGACTGCCTCACCCGGGGGGCGGACGAGGCGCAGGTCGTGCTGCAACGGCTCGCCGCGCTGGGCATCGACCTTGATGCGGTGTGCGAACAGGTGCAGCGCGAGGGCGTCAAGTCCTTCGCCGACGCCTACGATCAGCTCATCGCCGCGTTGCAGCGCAAGCGCGAGGCCCTGGGCCGGTGAGCATGGAGCGCGACCTGCTGCTGGCGGATGCGGTGCGGCAGGCCTGCGTCCGTGCGGTGATCGACGGCTACCAGCAGGCTTCGATCAGCGGCCTGTGTCACGAGGGCGCGTTCGAGGCGGCGGTCGATGCGGTGCGCATGCTGGATCTGGCTGCGGTGCTGCAACAGGACGCGAAGGCGTCTTCCGCTGCCGCACGCTGAACGCCCGGCGGCAGGCGCCGCCGGGATGGAAATCGTCAGGCGGGAACCAGGAAGCGTCCGCCGACGGCGAGGGTGATGGTGAGCAGTCCCAGCAGCAGGTTGCTGCCGACGATGCGGCGGATGGTGGCGAGGTGGGCGCCGCCGGTTTTCCAGTCCTGCTGCGCCACGGCGCTGCGCAGGGCGCGGTAGGGACCGAAATAAAGCCACAGGTACAGGCCGATCATCACCATGCCGGTGCCGTTCATGGCGTGCACGTACAACGGTGCGCCGGCCATGCCCTGGTACACGTTGAAGATGACCCAGTAGCCGGTGAGCGGCAGCAGGATCACCGCCGCCCACACCCACACGAAAAAGCCCTGAAAGCAGGCGGCCCACAGCGGCAGCCGCTGCGGCGGTTCCAACTGGCTGGCCGCCACCGGGCGCAGCACCATGTAGGCGAAGAACATGCCGCCGACCCAAATCACGGCGGACAATACGTGCAGCAACAGCGCAAATCCCATAACGATTCCTCAGATTATTGTGTGATCTCCATGCCGCCGGCATGGGTCTTGAGCCAGCCCCGCACGCGGCGTTGCAGGATGTCCGTCTGCTCGCTGAAGAAGTGGTCGGCGCCCTCCAGCACGAACTGACGGTAGCGGGGCAGCGCACCGCCCTCCTGCCTTGCCAGACGCCGCCCGTCCAGCAGACGCTGCGCACCGGCGCGGCGCACCTCCATACCATCGGTGCTGCCGTAGATGTCGTAGATGGGGACGCCGGCCTGCTCCAGCAAGGCGGGATCGTCCACTTCGCCCAGGGATACCAGGATCAGCCCGTTGATCGCGCCCTGGTTGGCCGCCGCATAACGCAGGGCGGCGCGGGCGCCGCTGCCGTGACCGAGCAGGACGATGTTGCGGATGTTCTTTGTCGCCATAAAGGCGAGGGCGGCGCGCAGCCGCGCCTGGGCCTGCTCCGCCGCGGTCTCCGCGTCGGGCGGTGGCAGTTGCAGCGACAGCGTGGTCCAGCCGTGCAGGGGCAGCTCATGCCGCAGGGGACCGATGACGCCGGGCCAGTCGGCGTGGGCGCCGGCGTCGTGCAGCAGCAGCACGCCGCCCTGGGGCCGGCCCAGGGCTTCGTTGCGCAGCAGGGCCAGTACCGGCTTGCCGTCCACGGTCAATTCCTGCACATCGGCGGCGGCGGGACTGGCCCGCAGCAGGGCGACCGTGTCCTGCCTGGGATCGGCGGCGGTTACCGGCGTTTCCGCCGCCGGCGCCTCCGCGGGGGGCGGCGTCTCGGCGGGTGCGCTGTGCGCGCAGGAGGCCCAAAGGCCGAGCAGCAACATATAACGTAGGGTTTTCATGGCCTTGCAGCATATCGGGCGGGGCTCTGCCCGTAAAGGCGGATATGTCGCAATGACCGCCGGGAGCCGGTACAATCGGCGGTCAAAATTTTTAAAGCGCCCCGTAGAGGGCATCACATTCAAGCTCAGAGGGATCACCATGGCGGACTTTCAGATTGCACCTTCCATCCTGTCGGCGGATTTCGCCCGTCTCGGTGAGGAGGTCGTCAACGTGCTGGCTTCCGGCGCCGACATCGTTCACTTCGACGTAATGGACAACCATTACGTGCCGAACCTGACCATCGGCCCGCTGGTATGCGAGGCCCTGCGCAAGCACGGCGTCACCGCGCCCATCGACGTGCACCTGATGGTCAAGCCGGTGGATCGCATCATCCCCGATTTCGCCAAGGCCGGCGCCACCTACATCACCTTCCACCCGGAAGCCTCCGAGCACATCGACCGTACCATCGGCCTGATCAAGGAGAGCGGCTGCAAGGCCGGCCTGGTGTTCAACCCGGCCACTCCGCTGGACGTGCTGGAATACACCCTGCCCAAGCTGGACATGGTACTGCTGATGTCGGTGAACCCCGGCTTCGGCGGCCAGAAGTTCATCCCCTACGTCCTCGACAAGGCACGCAAGGTGCGCGCGATGATCGACGCCGGCAAGTACAACTGCCGCCTGGAGATCGACGGCGGCGTCGGCCCGGCCAACATCAAGGAAGTGGCCGAGGCGGGCGTGGACACCTTCGTTGCCGGTTCTGCCGTATTCGGCAAGCGCAACGACAAGGACAAGAACCACTACAACACCATCATCGGCGAAATGCGCGCCGAACTGGCCAAGGTCGGCAAGTAAGCGCATATATCCACCACGGGGAGCACGGGGCATGCGGGGCATTATGGTTTTCGCCTCGGAACCCCGTGTACCCCGTGCCCCCTGTGGTTAAATCTGTTTGTGGTTTTTATGCTCGATAAACCCGAGATGATCCTCATCGACCTGGACGGCACCCTGGTGGACAGCGTGCCGGACCTGGCCTATTGCGTTGACGAGATGATGAAGCAGCTGGGTCGCGCGCCCCATGGCGAGGCTGTGGTCCGCGGCTGGGTGGGCAACGGCGTCGAACGCCTGGTCAAGCGCGCCCTGACCGGCGAGCTGGAGGCGGAGCCGGGCGAGGCCGACTTCACCCGCGCCATGCCGATCTTCACGGAGCTGTATGCGGTGAATACCAGCCAGCGCAGCCAGTTGTTCCCCGGCATCCGCGAGGGACTGGCGGCGCTCCAGGCCGCCGGCATCAAGCTGGCCTGCGTCACCAACAAGGCGGCACGCTTCACCGAGCCGCTGCTCAGGGACCTGGGCATCCGTGACTATTTCGGCATCGTGGTCAGCGGCGACACCCTGCCGTATAAAAAGCCCCATCCGGCGCCCTTGCTCCATGCCGCCGATTTCTTTAAAGTCGAACCCTCACACGCGCTGATGGTGGGGGATTCCATGCACGATGTGCATGCGGCGCGGGCGGCGGGTTTCGCGGTGGTGGCAGTGAGCTACGGCTACAATCACGGCATCGACATCCGCGAGGCCGGTCCCGATGCCGTCATCGACTCCCTGGCCGAATTGCCGGCACTGTTGCAGTTGTAAAGCCAAAACCAGGACAGGATTAACAAGATGTACAAGATGAAGGCCGTACCGGTATCCTGTACATCTTGTTAATCCTGTCGAAGATTTCTTTTTCCGGACTCGCCAAGTGGCACAAACCGACACGACAAAGCTGGGAATCACCGGGACGCGATGGCGCCGCTGGTAAGCGCACGCGTGTACCCATTGATTCCGTACCCACTTTGCCTGTCAGGTAGCTGCCATGACTCCACAACGTTTCGCTGAACTCGCCTCCCAGGGCTATAACCGCATACCCGTCGCGCGCGAGGTCCTTGCCGACCTCGATACGCCGCTGTCCACCTATCTCAAGCTGGCCAACGCCCCCTACTCCTACCTGTTCGAATCGGTGCAGGGCGGCGAGAAATGGGGCCGCTACTCCATCATCGGCCTGCCCTGCCGCACCATCGTGCGCGTGCGCGGCTATGACGTCGAGGTCGAACACGACGGCGCCGTCGTGGAGAGCGAAACCGTCGGTGATCCGCTGGCCTGGATCGAGCAGTTCCAGCAGCGCTACAAGGTCGCCTGCGAGCCGGGCGAGCCGCGCTTCAACGGCGGACTGGTCGGTTACTTCGGTTACGACACCGTGCGCTACATCGAACCGCGCCTCGGCCCCTGTCCCAACACCGACGAGATGGGCGTGCCCGACGTGATGCTGATGGTGTCCGACGAGGTGGTGGTGTTCGACAACCTGGGCGGCAAGCTGCACGTCATCGTCCACGCCGACCCGGCGCAGCAGAATGCCCTCGCCGCCGCGCAACAACGTCTCGATCAGCTGATTGCACAGCTGCGCGGCCCGCTGCCGGCGCGGCCGGCCACGACGCCGCATCAGGTGACGGAGCAGGACTTCATCTCCGGCTTCACCCAGCACGGGTTCGAGGAGGCGGTGCGCCGCTCCAGGGATTACATCATCGACGGCGACATCATGCAGGTGGTGCTGTCGCAGCGCCTGTCGATTCCCTTCTACGCGCCGTCGCTGGACCTGTACCGTTCGCTGCGCAGCCTCAATCCCTCTCCCTACATGTTCTACCTGGACCTCGACGGCTTCCAGGTGGTGGGCTCCTCGCCGGAGATACTCACCCGCTGCGAAGACGGCAAGGTGACCGTGCGTCCCATCGCCGGCACGCGGCCGCGCGGCAAGAGCGAGGAAGAGGACAAGGCGCTGGAGGCGGATCTGCTGGCCGATCCGAAGGAGATCGCCGAGCACCTGATGCTCATCGACCTCGGCCGCAACGATGTCGGCCGCATTGCCGAGACCGGCAGTGTCGAGCTTACCGAGAAGATGGTGATTGAGCGCTACTCCCACGTCATGCACATCGTCTCCAACGTGGAAGGAAAGCTGAAGGCGGGGATGAGTGCCATGGATGCGTTGCGTGCCACCTTCCCGGCCGGTACCGTCTCCGGCGCACCGAAGATCCGCGCCATGGAGATCATCGACGAGCTGGAGCCGGTGAAGCGCGGCGTCTACGCCGGTGCCGTGGGCTACCTGGCCTGGAACGGCAACATGGACACCGCCATCGCCATCCGCACCGCGGTGGTGAAGGAGGGCACGCTCTACATGCAGGCCGGCGCCGGCATCGTCTACGACTCGGTGCCGCGCAACGAGTGGGACGAAACCATGAACAAGAGCCGCGCCATTTTCCGTGCCGCCACGCTGGCCGAGGCCGGCCTCGATACGCCGCGCCGGTGAGGGACACATCATGTTGCTGATGATCGATAACTACGACTCCTTCACCTACAACCTGGTGCAGTATTTCGCCGAGCTGGGTGCGGAGGTGCAGGTACACCGCAACGATCAGATCACCGTGGCGGAAATCGAGGCGCTGGCGCCGCAGCACCTGGTGGTCTCGCCGGGGCCGTGCTCGCCCACCGAGGCGGGTATCTCGGTGGCGGCGATACAGCACTTCGCCGGCAAGTTGCCGATCCTGGGCGTATGTCTCGGCCACCAGTCCATCGGCCAGGCCTTCGGCGGCAACATCGTGCATGCGCGGGAAATCATGCACGGCAAGACCTCACCCATCTACCACAGCGACGCCGGCGTGTTCCACGGCCTGGACAATCCGTTCCAGGCCACGCGCTATCACTCTCTGGTGATCGAACAGGCCTCCATCCCGTCCTGCCTGGAAATCACGGCCTGGACCCAGCATGCCGACGGCAGCCGGGACGAGATCATGGGCGTGCGCCATCGCGAGTTCGTCATCGAGGGTGTGCAGTTTCATCCCGAGTCGATACTCACCCGTCACGGCCACGACCTGTTGCGCAACTTCCTCGCCATGCAGGGCGGCCGGCGGCAAGAATAAGCCACGGGGAACACAGGGATTGAACCGGCACACGGTTTCCCCTGTGTTCCCCGTGGTTTGGCGGTTTTGTCTTTCTGGAGCAATCTGTGCCTGATTCCCGCGCCACAACGGCGCACCATCCGCTGTTCATCGCCCTTATCGCCGCATCCCTGTCGATGCTGGCGCCGTTCACCATCGACACCTATCTGCCTTCCTTCCCGGCCATCGCCGCCGATCTCGGCGCCTCCCATGTGCAGATGCAGCAGACCATGGGGCTGTACCTGGCGGCCTTTGCCCTTACCACGCTGTTTTACGGCCCGCTGTCCGACAGCTTCGGCCGGCGCCCGGTGATCATCGGTGCCCTGCTGCTGTACGTGGTGGGCAGTACCGGCGCCGCCCTGACCAGCTCCATCGACGGCCTGCTGTTCTGGCGCGTGGTACAGGGGCTGTCGGCCGGGGCCGGCGTGGTGGTGGGACGGGCCATGGTGCGCGACGTGTTCAGCGGCCACCACGCCCAGCGGGTGTTGTCCCAGGCCATGCTGATCTTCGCCGTGGCGCCGGCCGTCGCGCCGATGATCGGCGGCGTGTTGCAGGAGTGGTCGGGCTGGCGTTCCGTGTTCTGGTTTCTCGCCCTGCTCGGCCTGGGGGTGCTCGCGCTCATCGCCTGGCGTGCCCCGGAAACCCTGGCAAAGGAGGGGCGCCACTCGATCCATCCGGCGAAGGTGGCCGGCGCCTACGCCATGGCGCTGCGTCACGGCCGTTTCATGGGACTGGTGCTGGCCTTCGCCTTCAATTTTGGCGGCTTCTTCATCTACATCGCCGCAGCACCGACGCTGCTGTACGACCACCTGCACCTGGGGACCAATGATTTCTGGATGCAGTTCGTGCCCATGGTGGGCGGTCTGATGCTGGGCTCCTACACCATGAGCCGTTTGGCCGGACGGATCACGCCGCGCCGCGGCATACGCATCGGTTATGCGCTCATGCTCGGCGCCAGCCTGGGCAACGTGCTGCAGGCGCTGCTGCTGCCGCCGGCACCGATCAATGTGCTGGCGCCGCTGGTGCTGTATGCCTTTGCAGTGTCGTTCAGCATGCCCAATCTCACCGTGCTGGCGCTGGACTGCTTTCCGCGCAACCGCGGCATGGCGGCGGCGGTGCAGTCGTTCATGCAGGTGGGCTTCAACGCGCTGGTGGCCGGCCTGCTGGTGCCGCTGCTGTCCCACCAGGTATGGGCCATGGCTGTGGGCATGCTCGTGCTGGCGTTGCTCGGTCTCGCGGTGTGGGCCTGGCAGGAGCGGCGCTGGGGTGGTGACGCGCCTTGACCCGTGCGCCGGGGAAACGGGACAATCCCGTCACTTTTATGTCGATACGAATACCGAAGGCTCAATAACATGGATATGCAGACCGCCATCCGCGCCGTAACCGAGCGCCGTGATCTCAGCAGCGAACAGATGACCGCCGTGATGCGCCTGATCATGACCGGTGAGGCGACCCCGGCGCAGATCGGCGGCTTTCTCGTCGGCCTGCGCATGAAGGGTGAAACGGTGGACGAGATCGCGGCGGCCGCCGGCGTGATGCGCGAGCTGGTGACGCGGGTAGAGCTGGACCTGCCGCATATGGTGGACACCTGCGGTACCGGCGGCGACGGCGCCCACACCTTCAACATCTCCACCACGGCCGCCTTCGTGGTGGCCGCCGCCGGCGCCAACGTGGCCAAGCACGGCAACCGTTCGGTTTCCAGCAAGTCCGGCAGCGCCGATGTGCTGGAGGCGGCGGGCGTCAACCTGGAATTGACGCCGCAGCAGGTGGCCGCCTGCGTGCAGCAGGCCGGCGTCGGCTTCATGTTCGCGCCCAAGCATCACAGCGCCATGAAGCATGCCGTCGGTCCGCGCCGCGAAATGGGTGTGCGCACCATCTTCAACGTGCTGGGGCCGCTGACCAATCCCGCCGCTGCGCCGCACCAGGTGCTCGGCGTCTACAGCAGCGAATGGCTGGAGCCGCTGGCCCAGGTGCTGGGACGGCTGGGATCGAAGCACGTGCTGGTGGTGCACGCGGAGGACGGTATGGACGAGATCAGCATCGGCGCGCCGACCCAGGTGGCGGAATGGAGCCACGGCAGCCTGAAGCGCTACGCCGTCACGCCGGAGCAGTTCGGCATGGTGCGCGCTGACGTGCGCCGCCTGGCCGTGGAGCTGCCGGCACAGAGCCTCGGCATTCTGCGGGAGGTACTGGACGACAGGGACGGTCCGGCGAAGGATATCGTGCTGCTCAATGCCGGCGCCGCCATCTATGCCGCCGATCTGGCGGCGACGCTGGAGGAAGGCGTGCAGAAGGCGCGTGAGGCGATCACCAGCGGCGCCGCGCGCGAGCGGCTGGCGCGCCTGATCCAGGTGAGCAACGGTTTCAAGGCGGCGTGACGTGAACGATACCCCGGATGTCCTGAAAAAGATCCTGCAGCGCAAGAGCGAGGAGATCGCCGCGCGCCGCGCGCAGACCGGTATCGACGTCCTGCGCGAACGTCTCGCCACGGCACCCGCCCTGCGTCCCTTCGTCGGTGCCATCCGCGCCAAGCTGGCCGCCGGCCTGCCCGCCGTCATTGCCGAGGTGAAGAAGGCCTCTCCCAGCAAGGGCGTATTGCGCCCCGACTTCCACCCCGCCGAGATTGCCGCCTCCTACGAGCGCGGCGGCGCCGCCTGCCTGTCGGTGCTCACCGACGTCGATTTTTTCCAGGGCAGCGACGCCTATCTGCAACAGGCGCGCGCCGCCTGTTCCCTGCCGGTGATACGCAAGGATTTCATCGTCGATCCTTATCAGGTGGTGGAGGCCCGCGTTCTGGGCGCCGACTGCATCCTGCTCATCGCCGCCGCGCTGGAGTTCGGCCAGATGGCCGAGTTGAGCGCGCTGGCGGCGGAGCTGGGGCTGGACGTGCTGGTGGAGGTGCACGATGCGGCGGAGCTGGAGCGCACGTTGCGTCTGCCGCTGCCGTTGGTCGGTGTCAACAACCGCAACCTGCGCACCTTCGAGGTCACCCTGCAGACCACCCTCGACCTGCTGGCGCAGATCCCGGACGATCGCATCGTGGTTACCGAAAGCGGCATCCTCAGCCGCGACGACGTGGCGCTGATGCGCCGTCATGGGGTGAACAGCTTTCTGGTGGGGGAGGCGTTTATGCGGGCGGCGGAGCCGGGAGAGAAACTGGCGGAGCTGTTTGCGTAGGCGCCGGGTCCTGGCGAACAAGCGCCTGGATCAGGCGCTGCCTGCCCACGGCGTAGGCTCCTACAACTATCGTGCCCCAAACACCACGATGGTCTTGCCCTTTACCGAGATCAGGCCCTGTTCCTCCAGGGTCTTGAGCACGCGGCCGGCCATTTCGCGGGAACAGCCGACGATGCGGCCCAGTTCCTGGCGGGTGATGCGGATCTGCATGCCGTCCGGATGGGTCATGGCGTCCGGCTCCTTGGTGAGGTCGAGCAGGGTGCGGGCGATGCGGCCGGTGACGTCGAGGAAGGCAAGATCGCCCACCTTGCGGCTGGTGGTGCGCAGGCGCGCCGCCATCTGGCTGGCCAGGGCGAACAGGATTTCCGGGTCGTCGTGGGCGACCTGGCGGAAGCGGGCATAGCTGATTTCGGCCAGTTCGCATTCGGTGCGCGAGCGCACCCAGGCACTGCGGCCGGCGGCTTCGTCGAACAAACCCATCTCGCCGAAGAAATCGCCGGGATTGAGATAGGCGAGCACGATCTCGCGGCCGTTGTCGTCCTCGATCAGCACCGTCATTCCGCCCTTGGTGACGTAATAGAGCACGTCCGGCTTGTCGCCGGCACGGATAATGGTGCTCTTGGCGGAATATTTGCGGCGATGGCAATGGACCAGGAAGCGATCGATCGCCGGGTTGCCGGTGGTCAGCGCCTTGGTCGTCATGTGTACCCCTTTTCCCTAGGAATGATCCGGGCTAGATATACCAGTCTGCCTCCGCCCAGGCAAGCGGTTACAATGGCGCCCGGCGAAGTTAAACGGTGAGGAAAATGCAATGAAGGCGCGTATCAAGTGGGTGGAACAGGCCACCTTTGTCGGTGAGTCGGCCAGCGGCCATGCGGTGGTGATGGACGGTCCGCCGGACCACGGCGGGCGCAATCTGGGGCCGCGGCCGATGGAGATGCTGCTGCTCGGCATGGGCGGTTGTACGTCCTTCGACGTGGTGAGCATCCTGAAAAAGGCGCGTCAGGCCATTACCGATTGCGTGGCGGAAATTTCCGCCGAGCGCGCCGACACCGATCCCAAGGTGTTCACCAGGATCCATGTCCACTTCATCGTCACCGGACAGGGACTGAAGGAGGCGCAGGTGAAGCGGGCGGTGGAACTGTCGGCGGAAAAATACTGCTCGGCTTCCATCATGTTGGGCAAGGCGGCGCAGATCAGCCACGATTACGAGATCGTCGAAGCCTAGTTTCAGCGCAGCAGTCCGGGCAGCCAGCTCTTGTCCCGGGCGTGCTGTTCGATGACTGCCGCCAGGTCCTCGTGACCGGCACGGCGGGCCACGGTGGCCGCATTTTCCTGGTTGGCGTTGCTGAGGCGATAGTCGATGCCGGCGGCCAGCAGCAGCTCCACCGTGGCGCGATCGTTGCTCCGGGCCGCCAGCATCAGCGCGCTGTCTCCGGCACGGTTGCGGTGGTTCAGCGCCGCCTTTTCGTCGAGCAGCAGGCGCACCAGTTCCGCATGGCGGTTGGCGGCGGCAAGCAGCATGGCCGTGTTGGTGTCGCTGTCCTTGCCGTCCACCGCCGCACCGTGATGCAACAGCAGCCGTGCCAACGCGCCCCGGCCCTGGATGGCGGTGCGCATCAGCGGCGTCTGTCCCCGCTTGTCGGCGCCGTCCACTGCCGCACCATGGACCAGCAGCGCCTTGGCGATGGCCTCATGGCCGCGATCGGCGGCCAGCCACAGCGGCGTCACGCCATTGCTGTCACGTGCCTCGGCCGGCGCCAGGTGTTGCAGCAGCAGTTGCACTCCGGCGTCGTCACCTGCCGTCACCGCGCGGTGCAGCGCCGTCTGGCCGTTGCGATCGGCCGCCCCCACGTCGGCACCTTTTTGCAGCAGGGCAGCGGTCAGCTCCTGATTTTTCGCCGTCGCCGCCAGCAGCAGCGGTGTGGCGCCGTCCTTGCGCCGCACATTGACGGCGGCGCCTTGTGCCAGCAGGGTGCGGACGATGCCGGCCTTGCCTGCGGCGGCGGCGAGATGCAGCGGCGTCGTGCCGTCTTCCAGCGTCGTATCCGCACGCGCCCCATGCTCCAGCAGCCACTTTGCAACCTCTTCGTGCCCCTGGCTCAGGGCGCGGGTGAGTGGCGTGTGGCGTGTGGCGTCCTGTTCGTTGACGTCGGCGCCGCGCCCGACCAGTGCCGCCACCGCTTCCTTCTGGCCGCGCCAGGCGGCGGTCATCAACGGCGACCAGCCACGGTACGGGCCGCTCTCCGCCGTGGCGTCGGGCGGCGGCAGCTGTGCCGCCAGGGTGCCGGTCTTGCGCTGCTCGACCGGCTGGGCACCGGCCTGCAACAACATCTGGGCCAGGGGCTTGTCGTTGCGCGCCTGGGCGTAGCGCAATGCATCCCAGCCCTTTTCATTGCGCGCCTGCACGTCGGCCTTGCGTGCCAGCAGGGTTTGCACGACGGCGTCGTGTCCGCCCTGCACGGCGACCAGCAGCGGCGTGTTGCCGTTGGCGTCGCGCACGTTGATGTCGGCACGGCCGTCGAGCAGGGCCTGGACCGCGCGCAGGTGGCCGCCGCGGGTCGCCAGCAGCAGCGGCGTCTCCTGGTACTCGTCGCGCAGTGAGGTCTTGGCGCCGGCAGCGAGCAGGGCGCGCACCACTTCGTGGTGACCCGCCGCCGCGGCAAGGTGCAGCGCAGTGGCGCCGTAGTTGTCGGCCGCGTCGGGCTTGAGATCGCGCAGCAGCGCGCGCACATCGGTGAGATTGCCGGCTGCCGCCGCCTGCCGCAGACGTTTTTCCGGGGGAATGTCCGAGTCGCCGTCCGCCGCTTCCGGCGTTGCGCTCAGCGCCAGCCGCTCCCTGGCGGCGGCATGACCCTGCGCCGCGGCACGGCGATACCAGTCCATGGCCAGTTTGTCGTTGCGCTCAGTGCCCCAGCCGCGTTCATAGCACTGGGCCAGGCTGTACTGCGCCGGCGCATAGCCCTGGGCCGCCGCCTTGCCGAACCAGCGGAAGGCCTGTTCGTTGTCCCGCTGAACACCGCGTCCGCTGCGGTACAGGCCGGCCAGTTCGTACTGGGCCTGCGGGTTGCCGCGCTCGGCGAGGGGTTTGACCAGGGTGACGGCGCGGGCGTAGTCACGGGCACGGATGGCTGCATGATAGTTGTCGAGTTCCGCTGCGAATGCGGTGGTTGCGCCCAGCCACAGCAGCAGCGCAACGGCGCTAAGCCGTGCCATATTTGGTTTCCACCTCGATGCCGATCTGTTTGAGGAATGGTGTCGGCAGTATACCGCCGGCACTGACGATGACGGCGTCGTTGGGCAGGCTGTGCAGGGTGCCCTCCTGTTCAATGTCCACAGTCTTTTCATGGATATGTTTGACGCCGGAATTGAACATCACCTTGAGGCGGCCGGCGGCGACGGCTGCGTCCACCTTCTGCCGGTTCTTTTCCTTGGCACGATTGAACGAGCCGCTGCGATAGGACAGGGTCACGGTGGTGCCCGGTTGTTCGGCAATGCTGGTGGCCGCCTCCAGCGCACTGTCGCCGCCGCCCACCACCAGCACGTGCTGGCCGCGGTATTGTTCGGCGTCGATGAGGCGGTACACGACCTTGGACTGCTCTTCGCCCGGTACGTCCAGGGTGCGCGGCGTGCCGCGCCGACCGATGGTCAGCAGCACGGCACGGGTGCGATAACTGGTCTTGTTGGTGCGCACGGTAAAGCCGTTATTTTCCCGCACGATGTCCTCAACACGCTCCTGATAGTTGATCTTCACCTGCTTTTCCCGCTCCACCTTTTGCCAGAATTCGAGCAGGGCTTCCTTGCTGGTTTCGGTGAACTTCACCTTGCCGACCAGCGGCAGGTTTACCGGTGCGGTCATGACCACCTTGCCGCGCGGGAAGTGTGCCACGGTACCGCCGAGGGAGTCCTGTTCGATGGTGGCGAAGCGCAGCTTGTGCTGCATGGCGCCCAAGGATGCGGCGAAACCGGCCGGACCGGCGCCGACGATGACCACGTCCAGTCCATCGCCGCGGCCGATACCGTCCAGCTTGCGGACGGACTCCAGTGCCTGTGCCCCCTGGGTGATGGCATTGCGGATCAGGCCCATGCCGCCCAGTTCGCCGGCGATGAACATGCCCGGCACATTGGTCTGGAAGTCGGGATTGACGCTGGGGATGTCGATGCCGCGCTTTTCGGTGCCGAACACCAGGGTGATGGCCTGTACCGGGCAGGCGCGCTGGCAGGCGCCGTGGCCGATGCAGTGGCTGGGGTTGATCAGGTGCGAGCGCTTGTTGATGAGCCCCAGCACGTTGTGTTCCGGACAGGCGGCGACACAGGAGCCGCAGCCGATGCACTTGACCGGGTTGATGACCGGGTGCAGCGAGGCCGGCTCGGTAAGGCCGCTCTTGATCGCCTCGTCACGGGTGGCGATGCTTACCCGTTCATGATTTTGGTGCCGGTAGATGTACCAGCCCAGGATCGCCAGCAGCGGCGACGCGTAGAACGACCAGAGTAACGTGCCGTTCATGTGGCTCCTCCTTACAGGCAGCTAAGTAACATGCCTATATCATTTTGAAAACTGGGGTATTTTACGTAGTTTAAGCCGCATCCACCGAAGTGTATTGTGACTCTCTTCAATGTAACAATGCCCGGGACGATAGATCATAGACATATGATAAGAGCACAACACGGGAGGACGAGTTCATGAACGCCGTAGCCGGGCAGATTGCGAGCGGTGCGCATAACGCTTCCAACGCGAGATCATCCACACGCAGCACCGAGGCGACCCAGGCTCCATTGCGGAGCGGTATGGGGGCGGCGCTGTTCGCCGTGGCCACGGTGGTGATGATGTACCTGGGCTGGCAGTGGCGCGACGCCGGCTACCTTACCGCCGAACGCGGCCTCGGGTATACCCTCGGCATCGTCGGCGGCGTCCTGATGACGCTGTTGCTGCTTTATCCCCTGCGCAAGAAGCAGGTGAAGCTGTTCCGCTGGGGACCGATCCGCTACTGGTTCCGCCTGCACATGCTGTTCGGCGTACTGGGGCCGCTGACCATACTGTTCCATTCCAACTTCAAGCTGGGCGCCATCAACAGCAACGTGGCATTGATCAGCATGCTGCTGGTGGCGGGGTCCGGCATCATCGGCCGCTATATATATACCCGCATCCATTACGGCCTGTACGGTGCGCGCATCACACTGAGCGGTTTGCAGGAGCGTATCGCTGCCGCCAAGGGCGGTTTCGCCAACCTGTTCCGTTCGGTGCCGGAGGCGGCCGACACCCTGGCGCGGCTGGAGTCATGGCTGCTGCGCGAACGCACCGCTTTGGTGCGTTCCCTGATCTTCCCCTGGGTGGTCCTGCGCTGCTGGTATGCGCGCAAGCGCATCATTCACCTGATGCACCGCAAGCTGGTACGCCACGGCGACAAATCCGACTGGTCAAGGGAAAAGACCCGGCGCGCCCAGCGCGTGGCCGCACGTTTTGTCGACGGCTATATCGAGAACCTGCGCCGGGTGGCCGAAATCGGAACCTATGAGCGGCTGTTTGCCTGGTGGCACATTCTGCACCTTCCCCTGTTCCTGATGATGTTGCTCGCCGGTATCGTGCATGTCATCGCCGTACACATGTATTGAGCGGATAGCGGATGGCGCGTTGGGTGTTCCTGTTTGCCTGCCTGGCCGGTGGCTGGCTGTCGTCCGCGCATGCGGCCTCCATCGAAACCCTGCTCATGCCGGGGCCGGTGATCGAGGGGCACGTAAAGTACGAGGAAAAATGCAGCTCCTGCCACGAGTCCTTCAGCAAGAAGGAGCAGCGCCGCCTGTGCCTGGACTGTCACAAGGAGGTGGCGGAAGACGTGAAGCAGCGCAAGGGCCTGCATGGACGCCGCGCCGCCGATCCCAAGCTGGAGTGCAAGAGCTGCCATAGCGAGCACAAGGGCCGCGATGCGGACATCGTCCTGCTGGTGCCCGAATCGTTCGACCATGGGGTCACCGACTTCAAGCTGGAAGGACGCCACAGCAGCACGCGTTGCGCCGCCTGTCACCAGGAGGGCAAGAAGTATCGCGAGGCACCCGGTGCCTGCATCGACTGTCATCGCAAGCAGGACGCCCACGACGGCAGCCTGGGCGAAAAGTGCGGCGACTGCCACAAGACCGGCAGTTGGAAGAAAGACGCACATTACGATCACGACAAGACCAAGTTTCCCCTGCACAACAAGCATAAGGAAGTGACTTGCGCCGCCTGCCATCCGGATGGGCGTTACAAGGACACGCCCAAGGCCTGTATCGCCTGCCATCGTATCAATGATGTGCACGGCGGCCGCCTGGGGACCGAGTGTGAAAAGTGCCACAGCGACAAGGAATGGAAGGAAAACAAGTTCGATCATGATCGCAAGACCAAGTTTCCGCTGCGTCTGCGCCACCGCGACCTGCCCTGTCGCGACTGCCACAAGTCGGTGGACGGCAAGGACAAGCCTCCGCGCGACTGCAACGGCTGCCACGCGGCCGACGATGTGCACAAGGGACGTAACGGCGAGGCGTGCGGCGACTGCCACAAGGAAAAGAGCTGGAAGGAGGCCAAGTTCGATCACTTGCGCGAAAGCGGCTATGCCTTGCGCGGCGGCCACGAAAAAGTGTCCTGCCGCGCCTGTCACAGCGGCCCGGTGCACGAAGTGGCGTTGGAACGGGCCTGCAAGAACTGTCATGAGAAGGACGATACCCACAAGGGGCAGCTCGGTACGACCTGCGAGCGTTGCCACAATGAACTGGGCTGGGGCAAGAATGTCGCCTTCGATCACGACATTACCCGCTTCCCGCTCATTGGGCTGCATGCCACCGCGCCGTGCGAGGCCTGCCACATTACGGCGGGATACCGCGACACCAAACGCGAATGCAACGACTGTCATGACAGGGACGACTCCCACAAGGGCGCCCTGGGCGACAACTGCGGCCAATGTCATACGCCGAACAGCTGGAAGCTGTGGCGCTTCAATCACGACAAGGACACCAAGTTCGTGCTGGATGGCTCGCACAAGAATCTGGCCTGCAATGCCTGCCACCGCGAGGGGACCGAGGCCAAGCTCAACCAGGCCTGCGGTTCCTGTCACATCGACGACGACGTGCATCGCGGCAGTTTCGGCCGGGCCTGCAACCGTTGCCACGTAACAAGCAAGTTTGACGATTTGCGTCTGCTTGACCCCGCGCTGCGGCCGGACAAGAAGACGGAGAAAAAGGGGAAGTGATCATGGAACGAGCCGTAACCGGAAAACGCGTAATAGAGGTGCTGGCAGCCTTTGCCCTGCTGGTTTCGTGCGCCGTGGCGACGGCGGCGGAAAAGCGCTTCGATCACTTCATCACCGGTTTCCCGCTGACCGGCGCCCACGTCAGCGTCGAGTGCAGCAGCTGCCATGTGCGCGGCGTGTTCAAGGGGACGCCGCGGCAATGCGCCAGCTGCCACAGCAAGGGCGGCGCGGTGGAGGCCAGCGCCGCACCGGCAAAGCATGTCCAGACCCGCGCCGCCTGCGACAGCTGCCACATCTCCTCCGACTGGACCATCGTCGACTTCACCCACACCTCCGATATGGGCGATCGCTGCAGCCAGTGCCATAACGGCAGCTCGGCGCCGGGCAAGGACGCGCGCCATATTCCCACCACCGGCGAATGCGGTGACTGCCACAACAACGTAGTCTGGCGACCGGCCCGTTTCGATCACCGCGGCGTCGGCAGCAACTGCACCACCTGCCACAACGGCACCATGGCCGCCGGCAAGTCCGCGCGCCACATCCCGACCACGGCACAGTGCGAGTCCTGCCACTCCACCCGGGCCTGGGTGCCGGCGCACTTCGATCACAGCGGCGTCAGCAACACCTGCACCACCTGCCACAACGGCAGCCAGGCCACCGGCAAGCACGCACGCCACATCGCCACTACGGCACAGTGCGATACCTGCCATAGCACGGCGGGCTGGCTGCCGACCCGTTTCGATCACAGCGGCGTGAGCGGTACCTGCTCCTCCTGCCACAACGGCAGTCAGGCCTCCGGCAAACACGCGCAACACATCGCCACCACGGCGCAGTGCGACACCTGCCATACCCCCGCCGGCTGGGTCCCCGCCAACTTCAGCCACAGCGGCGTCACCGCTGCGTGCAGCACCTGCCACAACGGCAGCTCGGCCACCGGCAAGTCGACGGGGCATATCGTGACCGCCGCCCAGTGCGACACCTGCCACACGACGGCAGGCTGGATTCCGGCCAACTTCAGCCACAGCGGCGTCGCCGGTTCGTGCAGCACCTGCCACAACGGTAGCCAGGCGACCGGCAAGCAGGCCGGCCACATCACCACCACCGCCCAGTGCGACACCTGCCACAGCACGGCGGGCTGGATCCCGGCCAACTTCAATCACACCGGCGTCGGCGGTTCGTGCACCACCTGCCACAACGGCAGTCAGGCCACCGGCAAGCCCGCCGGACATGTCGTCACCACGGCACAATGCGATACCTGCCATACCACGGCGGCATGGCTGCCGACCCACTTTGATCACAGCGGCGTGAGCGGCACCTGCTCCTCCTGCCACAACGGCAGCCAGGCCGCCGGCAAGCCCAGTGGTCACGTCGTCACCACGGCGCAGTGCGACACCTGCCACACCCCGGCGGGCTGGCTGCCGGCGCGCTTCGACCACTCCGGCGTCGGCACCAACTGCAGCAGCTGCCACAACGGCAGCCAGGCCACCGGCAAGCCGTCAGGCCACGTCGTCACCACGGCGCAGTGCAGCACCTGCCACACCAGCAACGGCTGGATTCCGACCCATTTCGATCACAGCGGCGTGAGCGGCACCTGTTCCACCTGCCACAACGGCAGCCAGGCCACCGGCAAGCCCAGCGGCCACATCACCACCACGGCACAGTGCGACACCTGCCACACCTCGGCGGGCTGGCTGCCGGCGCGCTTCGACCACTCCGGCGTCGGCACCAACTGCAGCACCTGCCACAACGGCAGCCAAGCCACCGGCAAGCCCAGCGGACACGTTGCCACCACGGCCCAGTGCGGCACCTGCCATACCACCAACGGCTGGATTCCCACGCACTTCGATCACAGCGGCGTGAGCGGCACCTGCTCCACCTGTCACAACGGCAGCCAGGCCACGGGCAAGCCGTCAGGTCACATCACCACCACGGCCCAGTGCGACACCTGCCACAGCACGGCGGGCTGGCTGCCGGCGCACTTCGACCACTCCGGCGTCGGCACCAACTGCAGCACCTGCCACAACGGCAGCCAGGCCACCGGCAAGCCGGCGGGACACATCGTCACCACTTCGCAGTGCGGTACCTGCCATACCACCAACGGCTGGATCCCGGCGACGTTCAACCATACCGGCGTGAGCGGCACCTGCTCCACCTGCCACAACGGCAGCTCCGCCACCGGCAAGCCGGCAGGCCACATCACCACCACGGCACAATGCGACAGCTGCCATACCACCAACGCGTGGATCCCGGCGACGTTCAACCATACCGGCGTGGCCGGCTCCTGCTCGACCTGCCACAACGGCACCGCCGCCACCGGCAAGCCGACCGGGCACTTCGTCACCACACGTCAGTGCGATGTCTGCCACAGCACCAGCTTCTGGGTGCCGATCAACTTCTCGCATGCCGGTACCGCCTACCCGGGCACCCACCGGGCGGCGCTGGGCTGCACCAGCTGTCACAAGGCGAACAGCGAGGCGGTGACCTGGTCGTCGCCGGCCTATGCCCCCGACTGCGCCGGCTGCCATGCCGGCGACTACAAGCCGAGCCCGCACAAAAATGCCTCGGTCAGTTCGCTGCGCAACTGTGCCGGCACCTGCCACAAGAGCTCGCCGGAACACCGCGTCAGTGACCGGGAGTGGTAAGAGGACACGTCATGCGCAAGGTCGTCATAGGTGGTGTGCTGGCAGCTGCGGCGTTTGCGCTCGTCGCGCTGGCCCAGCCGCCGGGGCAGGAGGTGCTGGACAGCGTCGAGCAGTACGAGCAGGACGGCTGCGTCGTGGTCGAGGTGCGCTTCCATATGCCGGCGGCCTACCTCAGCCACTTCCCGCTCACCGAGGCGACCCAGCTGCGCATCGAGGTGCAGCTGCTGCAACGTCCCGGTGCCTTGCCGGAGGGGCAGCGCGAAGCGGCCCGGGTGGCGACGGCGGCGCCCTTCAACGTGCGCCGGGTGGAGTTCGAGGCCGGCCAGCGCGGGCGCGGCACCTTGTATATAGATTTCGACGGCGCCACGCGTTTTGCCGTGGCGCAGGGAACGGACTTCCGCAGCATTCTGATCGGAGTGCCGGCGCAGGAAGGCTCTGACGCCTGTAGCGCGGGACGTTTCCGCGCTCGTCCGTGACCATAGAGATGCGAGGTAGTACGGGTGCGTAGTTTTGTTCAAATTCTGGCCGGGATCGTCCTGCTGGCAGGTATGCACGGAGCGGTGGCGGCAGAAAATGCGCCGCTGGTGCTGAACCTGCTGTCGTCGGTGACGCCCATCGAGATCGGCGACCATCCGCTGCCTGCGGGTGTGGACGGTTACCGCATCTATACCACCGAGTTCGTCAAGGACGGTACGCGCTGGTACCGTTTGCGCCTGGGCCTGTTCAAGGACAACAGGGCGGCGAGGTCCGTGGTGGCCAAGCTGCGTACGCGCTATCCCTCCGTATGGGTCGATCGTGCCTCCAGCGAGGAGATTGCCGCGGCCGGCGTCCCGGCCGCCGAGGTCAAGGAAACGGTGCCGCCCCCGCCGCGCGTGGCGCCAGCCGCCCCCGCCGTGGTGAAGACGGACACGACACCCCCGACGGGGGCAGGACTGGTCATCAACCTGCTGTCCTCGCTCACCCCCGTCAATGCCGCAGACCATGCGGTCCCCGCGGGACTGGCCGGGTACCGGCGCTATGTCACCGAATACGACAAGAACGGGCGCCGTTGGTATCGCCTGCGGCTCGGCCTGTTCGGCGACCGCAAGCAGGCCGCGGCGGCCCTGGCGCAATTGCGCGCGGCCTATCCGTCGGCATGGATTGAGAACGTGTCCTCCGCCGACGAGGTATCAGGGCAGGATGGGCCGGAGGCGCAGCGCAAGCCGCCGGTACAGCTGGCCTCCAGCAGCCAGATCGCCCGCGATGCCATCGAAGCCGACAAGCGCTACGTCATCAACCTGGCGGCGAGCACCAAGCCGCTGCGCAACACCACCGTGCCGGAACTGGCGTCGGTCCGCGGCGTGCACACCTATGCCACGGAGACCGAGCGACGCGGCGATCGCTGGTATTTCCTGCGCGCCGGCTTCTTTGCCACCCGCGCCGAGGCCGAGGCCCTGCTGCCCAAGGTGCAGCAGGCCTATCCTGATGCCCGCGTCATGAAGATCACCCGCTACGAGCTGGCCCAGGCCACCGGTGTCGAGCAGGCCCCCGCAGCCAAGACCGCCGCATCGCCCGCGGCGAAGGGCGGCAGCCGCTCCGCCCTGCTGGAATCGGCCCGCCTCGCCATGGTCAAGGGCAACTACGACCAGGCGGTGCTGCTCTACCAGAAGGCCGTCGAAGAAGGCGATGCCGCCACCGCACGCGAGGCGCAGGAATTGCTGGGCCTGGCCCACGAACGGCGCGGCGACATGGTCACCGCGCGCAAGGAATATGAACGTTTCCTCGAACTCTATCCGGAAGGGGAGGATGCCGAGCGGGTGCGCCAGCGCCTCATCGCCATCGACACCTCCCGCGCCGACCTGAAGGCCAGCCTGCGCGAGGCGAAGAAGCGCGAGGCACCGGCCCAATACCTGCTCTACGGCAGCTTCTCGGCCATCTACCGTCGCGATGCCGACGTCACCGACGAAAACGGCGACGAGGTATCCCAGTCGGCGCTGACCACCTATTTCGACGCCACCGGCCGGGTCCGCAGCGGTGCCTACGACAGCCGCCTGCGCGTCACCGGCAGCCACCGCAGCGACTTCCTGGAAAACGGGCCGGGCGATGACAACCGCCTGAGCACCTTCTATCTCGACGTGCTCAACAAGGAAAAGGACTGGTCGCTGCGCCTGGGGCGCCAGAGCAGCAGCAGCGGCGGCGTGCTGGGCCGTTTCGACGGCATCTACGGCGGCATGCGCCTTACGCCCCAGCTGCGACTCAACGCTGTGGCCGGCTACCCGGTGGCGACCAGCGCGGACACCAGCGTCAACGACACGGCCAACTTCGTCGGTGTCAGCGCCGACCTGAGCGGATTGGCGGATAACTGGGAATTCCAGCTATACGGCATCCAGCAACGCGCCGAAGGCTACATCGACCGCAGCGCCGTCGGCGGCGAGGCGCGCTACTTCCAGCCGGGTCGCACCTTCTTCGGCCTGGTGGACTACGACATCCATTACCAGCAGCTCAACACCGCGATGATGCTGGGGACCTGGTCGATGAACGACGCCACCAGCTTCAACCTGCTGTACGACCGCCGCATGAGCCCGACCCTGAGCACCAGCAACGCCCTGCAGGGCCAGGCGGTCACCACGCTGGATGCGCTGGCGCAGACCTACACCACCGAGCAAATCGAACAGCTGGCCCTGGACCGCACCGCCGAAAGCCAGACGCTGATGGCGGGCGTGGCCCACACGCTGAACGAGCGCTACCAGATCACCGCCGACCTCACCGCCACCGAAGTGGGTGACACCCCGGCATCCGGCGGCGTGCTGGCGACGCCGTCCAGCGGCACCGAGTATTACCTCTCGACCCAGTTGATCGGCCGCAACCTGTTCTGGCCGGACGATATTTCCATCCTCGGCCTGCGTATGGGCAGCAGTCCCACCATCGACAGCGCCGCGGTATTCATCAACAGCCGCGTCAACACCGGGCTGTGGCAGCTGAATCCGCGCATCCAGGTGGAGTTCCGCGACGACAAATCCAATGACTTCAACTACTGGACGCTCAAGCCGTCGCTGCTGGCCAGCTATCGCCGCTGGAAGGACCACACCCTGGAGGGCGAGGTGGGCGCCTCGCTGACCACGCGCAGCGAAGTGCCGCAGAGCTATTACTTCAGCCTGAGCTACCGCTGGGACTTTAACTGACAGCGGTTTGTCCTGCCGGCGGAATCTGGGATAATGCACCGTTTCGACCAGTCGTCAGGCCGGTCGGAGGCTACCTATACCTGGCCTGCGGAGGTGCATGAATTGCCTGACTCTCTCGGAACCAAGCTCAAGCTGCACGGTTTCAACAACCTGACCAAGACCCTGAGCTTCAATATCTACGATATCTGCTACACGCAGACCGACGCCCAGCAGCGCGAGTACATCGAGTACATCGACGAGGAATACAACGCCGAACGGCTGACCAACATCCTCACCGATGTGGCCGACATCATCGGCGCCAATATCCTCAACATCGCCCACCAGGACTACGATCCGCAGGGCGCCAGCGTCACCATGCTGATCTCCGAGGAGCCGGTGCTGTCACAGGACCTGTCCAACACCGAGTCCCCCGGACCGTTGCCGGACGCGGTGGTGGCCCATCTGGACAAGAGCCACATCACCGTGCACACCTATCCGGAAAGCCATCCGGATAACGGCATCAGCACCTTCCGCGCCGATATCGACGTGTCCACCTGCGGCCGCATCTCGCCGCTGAAGGCCCTGAACTACCTGATCCACAGTTTCGAATCCGACATCGTCACCATGGATTACCGCGTGCGCGGTTTCACCCGCGACGTGAAGGGGCGCAAGTACTTCATCGACCACAAGATCAACTCGATCCAGAACTACATCGCGCGCGACTCCCTCGACCGCTACCAGATGATCGACGTCAACGTCTATCAGGAGAACATCTTCCACACCAAGATGATGCTCAAGGAGTTCGACCTGGACAACTACCTGTTCGGCGTCCAGGCGCGCGATCTCGACCCGGCGGAATCGCGCACCATACGCCGGCGCCTGCAACGGGAAATGCTGGAGATTTTCTACGGCAGGAACCTGACGAAGATTCCGAAGAAATAACCATGTAGGCCGGACATAGCGCAGCGGTGTCCGGCAGCTGCGCCCGATACCGCTGCGCTACATCGGGCCTACGCTGTCTAGATCCAATACGCCGTCCGGGTCATTACCTTGGACACCAGCCCCATCAGCTTCTTGACCGGCCCCGGCAGCGGCGCGCCGCCGGCATGGAGGGCGAGGGTGGCATGGTGCGCCTCGTCCTCCTTCATCTGCTCCAGGATGGCGCGGCTGCGCAGGTCGTGGGCGGGCAGCTGTGCCAGGTGTTCATCCAGATGCCTGACCACCTGGTGCTCGGTCTCCACCACAAAGCCCAGGCTCCACTTGTCGCCCGCCGCGCCGGCGAGGGCGCCGATGGCCAGGGAACCCGCGTACCAGAAGGGGTTGAGGTAGCTGACGTGGGTGCCCAGCTCGCGGGCCCGCCCCTCGCACCATTCCAGGTGATCGTTTTCCTCCAGTGCCGCCCGTTCCATCTTGCCGCGCACCTCGGGCAGCCGTGCCGTCAATGCCTGGCCCTGATACAGCCCCTGGGCCGATACCTCGCCGGCATGGTTGATGCGCATCAGCCGCCCGGCCAGGACGCGCTCCGCGTCATTCAGATCGGTTTCCGGCAGGTGCTGGGCCGGGTTGGGGCGCTCGGTCAGCACCGGTTGGCCGAATACGGTGCGCAGTCCGGTGTCGAGATTGAGGAGCAGTCTGTCGATGGGGGAGTAGTTTCGCATGGTGGTTCAATTGTAGGAGCGGCCCTGCCGCGGTAATGGCCAAATTGTAGCACCGCCGTGGGAGCCCGATTCATCGGGCGATTGCGGCGCCCGGTCGGGCACTATCGCGCCCCTACAGCTGTCGCGCCAGCAAGGTCACCGGGTGCACCACTTCCACCGCCAGGTCCGCCTCCCGCAGGCCCGCCGCCAGATGCATGGCGCAGCCGATATTGGCGCTGGCCAGCAGTTGCGGCTGCATGGCGGCCGTCGCTGCTATCTTGTCCGCGCGCAGGGCGTCGGCGTCCTCCGGCTGGTCGATAAGGTAGCTGCCGGCGGCGCCGCAGCAGCGCTCGTTGTGCGGCAGCCCGCTCACCTCCAGTTGCGGGATGCGGCGCAGCAGGGTGTAAAGCGCCTTCTGCGCGTGCAGCACGTTGCGCAGGGTGCAGGATTCATGCACCGCCACCTTTTGCGCCAGCGGCCGCAGTGTCAGGGTATCCGGCCATTCCACCGCGGCGAGGAAGGCGTTGATGTCGACCACCCGGCGGGCGAAAGCCGCCGCCTGTTCATCCTCCAGCAGCTGATCGTATTCGTGCAGCAGGGCGCCGCAGCCGCTGGCGACGCTGATAATGGCTTCCGCCTCCGCGGGGAAGGCGGCGAGGTTTTGCCGGGCCAGGTGCCGTGCACTGTCGCCGTCGCCCTGCTGTACGTGCAGCGCGCCGCAGCAGCCCTGGGCCGGCGGGATGTGCACCGTATATCCCATAGCGCTCAGCAGCCGTCGCGCGTCATGCAATAGGGCGCGTTGCAGCAGGTCGCCGGTGCAGCCGACGAACAGCGCCACCTGGCCCCGTTCCGGCCCCTGGGCCGGGGTGAGCGCGGGCAGGGCAGGTGCAGCATCCACTGTCGGCAGGCCCTGCACCAGCCGGCCGGCAGCGCCCCTTCCGAGCAGGTGCAGCTTCTGTGTGACCCGCTGCAGGCCGCTGGCCTGGAACAGGCGCAGTGCCCCGCGCAGCAGGGCGCGCCGCGCCGGCGTGGCGAGGGTGTCGGCGAGGCGGGAGTGCTGGTGACGGTACAGGTATTCGCGCGTATTGCGCAGCAGCCGGCCGTAGGCGACCTTCGAGGGGCACATCGCCTCGCAGGCGCGGCAGCCGAGGCAGCGATCCAGATGGCCATGCAGGCCCGGGGTCGGTTCCAGTTGCCCCCGTGCTACCGCCAGCATCAGCGAAATACGGCCGCGCGGCGACTCTGCCTCGTTGCGGGTCAGGCCGTAGGTGGGGCAATGGGGCAGGCACATGCCGCACAGTACGCAACGGTCGGCATCGGCCAGTATCTGGGGTATCAGGTTCAAGGCGGGTATATCGGTCGGACGGCAGGGCAACGGCGCCCCATGTTAGACTAGGCCCCGTCGCATTAACAGTAGCGGGCCGTCATGTCCTATTACCGTCACCACGTTTTTTTCTGCACCAACCAGCGCCAGGGCAAGGCCTGCTGCCAGGATCACAACGCCCAGGCGCTGCGTGATTACGCCAAGGACAGGGTCAAGGCGCTGGGCCTGGCCGGTCCCGGCGGCGTGCGCATCAACAGTGCCGGCTGCCTCGACCGCTGCGGCGAGGGACCGGTCATCGTCATCTACCCGCAGGAAACCTGGTACACCTACGTCGATCGCGAAGATATCGACGAAATCATCGAGCAACACCTGCAACACGGCAAGGTGGTCGAGCGCCTGAAGATCTAGCATTACCTCTGGTCAGGTCACGAACCGTAGGAGCGAATCGTATTCGCGATGGGGCGGACCGTGCCCTGGCGGCTGGTATTACATATAAAGCAAATACAGAGGAAGGCACGAACCTTCCCGATAAGACACCACGTGCGGTCATCAGGCCGCACCCGAGGGAGCCCATGGCAGAACATTATGCGGAGCTGCACAACCGACATTTATACGACGGATTAGAGGAAGACTGCTGTACCGGCGAGGAGCTGCTGATTCCCGGCCCCGCCGGTGACATCGAGGCGCTGACCTCCTGTCCCGACTGCTACGCCGGGAGCAGGCCCATGGCCATTGTCTGTCATCCCCATCCGTTCTATGGCGGCAGCATGAAGAACAAGGTGGTGCACATCCTGAGCCAGACCTTCAACGACATGGGTCTGCTCAGCGTCACCTTCAATTTCCGCGGCGTCGGTAAAAGTGCCGGCCAATTCGACCATGGACGCGGCGAGCAGGCCGATCTGGCGGCGGTGGCCGCGTTCTTCCGCGCCCGCCATCCCCAGGCGCCCCTATGGCTGGCCGGCTTCTCCTTCGGCGCCTATGTCGCGGCCCGCAGCCTGGCCGAGGTCGGTGCGGAGCGCCTGCTGCTGGTGGCGCCGCCGGTGACCATGTTTGACTTCAGGGAGGTGCCGCCGATCGAGGTGCCGTGGATGGTGGTGCAGGGCGGCCAGGACGAGATCGTTGCCCCGCAGGCCGTTTCCGCCTGGGTCACCTCCCAGGCCCGCCATCCCGACTACCGCTGGATGGCCGACGCCGATCATTTCTTCCACGGCCGCCTGAACCGCCTGCGCGATGCGGTGATGGAGTCCTGGGGAGAGCGCCGTCCTGGGGACTGAGCCCCCGCCTGGTGGATTCCCGCGCATTTTCTGGTGTTGACGCGTCCGGAAATATGAGTATATTAGGAACCACTGATTTGCTGCTGCCCCCAATGCGCAGCGAGTCTGTGACTCCTCCACCCTCCTTTGGTGGTTTTATTGGCCCGGCACACCCTGCCGGGCCTTTTTTATTTGGAGTGTCTTGGAAAACCGGCAAGGCGGGGCTAGGATCTGCCCCCGCGCAGCGGCCCGACCCCTCGTAACCCGTGCCCCGCCCCTGGTACCTGTCTTCTTGGGGGTTGTATCCCGTACGCGTTTTCTATAAGATTCCGCCTCTTTCGTGACACCCGCTCTTTCTGGAGTGATTTGGGATGATTGGTACAAAGACTTTTAGTGCGAAGCCCGCAGAAGTTAAGCGCGACTGGTACGTCGTTGACGCAGCCGGTAAAACCCTCGGCCGCCTGGCCTCGGAAATCGCCTCCCGCCTGCGCGGCAAGCACAAGGCAGAATTCACGCCGCATGTGGACACCGGCGACTACATCATTGTGGTCAACGCCGAGAAGGTGCACGTCTCCGGCCGCAAGGCGACCGACAAGATGTACTACCACCACACCGGCTTCCCCGGCGGCATCAAGGGCATCAGCTTCGACAAGCTGATCGACAAGGCCCCCGAGCGCGTGCTGGAAATCGCCGTCAAGGGCATGCTGCCGAAGAATTCCCTCGGCCGCGCCATGTTCAGCAAGCTGAAGGTGTACGCCGGTCCGGAGCACACCCACGCCGCACAGCAGCCGAAGCCGCTGGAAATCTGAGTTTCAGGACACGCACCATGGCACAGACCCAAGCTATCAATACCACCGGCCGCCGCAAGACCTCGTCCGCGCGCGCCTTCCTGGCACCCGGCAAGGGCGCCATCACCGTCAACGGCCGTGACCTCGACGCCTACTTCGGCCGCGTGACCGCGCGCATGGTCGTGCGTCAGCCGCTGGAAGCCGTTGAGCTGGCCGACAAGTTCGACATCAAGGTCACCGTCGTCGGCGGCGGCACCACCGGCCAGGCCGGCGCCATCCGTCACGCCATTGCCCGCGCCCTGGTCTCCTATGACGAAGGCCTGCGTGGCGCCCTGCGCCGTGGCAGCTTCCTGACCCGCGACGCCCGCGAAGTCGAGCGCAAGAAGGTCGGCCTGCACAAGGCGCGCAAGCGTCCGCAGTACTCCAAGCGCTAATCGCAGCAATTGGCGGCGCAGAGGCGGGAGGCGAATTCGCTGTCCCGGCCTCTGGAACCTGTCTTCTTGGGGCGTAGCTCAACTGGCAGAGCGACGGACTCTGACTCCGTAGGTTCTAGGTTCGACCCCTAGCGCCCCAGCCAAAAACGAAAGGCCCGTCTGAAAGGACGGGCCTTTTCTTTTTGCGCCGGCCGGTGTGGCATAAGTAAGTATGTTGCCCACCACCAACAAACGCGTTATGACTGAACGGCGCGCGAATATCAGTGATTCCGGGGTGGCTGTGGAGGCGGGAACGCGGCTGTTGCCAAAAAGTCTCGCGTTGCACAGTGATAACCTCTATTAAATCATGGTTATATTTCACGCCTAGTCCCCACAACCGGCTCTAACTCCTTGACTCGTAGTGATGTTGTAAAAAACCAACATAAAAACATTTTGTGGTTTTTTTGAAAATAGGTGTTGCATCCAGGGGCGGGGGTGTTCTAGAGTTACCTCCGTTTAAGATTGAGCTCAACCTTAAGCAAGACTTTTCCAAGGAACACCTTTCGTTCAACCATCTAGGAGATGAACAATATGAAGAAGAGCGTAATTGCTGCTGCTGTTGCCGCTGTGCTGGCTGCCCCGGTTGCCCTGGCTGACGTTTCCATTTCCGGCGGTCTGCAGGCTGAACTGCGTTCCGTTGGCGGCGACGGCGCCTCCCTGCCCAAGGGCCTGTACGCTACCGACGGTGGCGAGTACGGTGCCGAGAACAGCGGTAACTACGGCTTCCTGAAGTTCGCCGCCTCTGAAGATCTGGGCGACGGCATGAAGGCTCTGGCCGTGTACAACATGAACATCCACGTGGGCGACGGCGGCACCAGCGCCACCAACGCTACCGCTGGTCTGGGCGCTCGTGAGTCCTTCGTCGGTCTGTCCGGCGGCTTCGGCACCGTGCTGGCTGGTACCCTGAGCTCCCCCTACAAGTCCTCCACCGTGGGCTGGGACCCGATGCTGGCTACCTCCCTGCAGGCTCGTGGCAACGGCGGTATGTCCATTCTGCACAACGGTTACGTTGGTAATGCCCTGGCCTATGCCAACAGCTTCGGCGGCGTGAAGGTCGTGGCTGCCCTGGTTCTGGACGAGGCTGCTGACACCACCGACGCCACCAAGACCAATGGCAAGAATGCCGTGTCCTTCTCCGTCAACGCTCCCGTTGGTCCGGTTGAAGTGGCCGTTGCCTACATCGACGCCAGCAAGAACAAGGATCTGGGCTTCGATGGCGTTGACAACGTTTCTGCCACCAAGGTTGGCGTGAAGTGGGTTTCCGGTGACATCACTGTTGCTGGCCAGTACGAAATGATGGACAAGGCGTTCTCCGTCACCGGCAACGATTCTGCTGCCATGATGTACCTGACCGGTTCCTACAAGATGGGCAACAACACCGTGTCCGCTTCCTACGGCAAGGCTGACAAGAAGCTGGTGAACAACTCCGACGACGGCACCTACATGATGGTCGGCCTGAACCACGCGTTCAGCAAGGCCACCAGCGCCACCGTTGGCTACCGCTCCAGCGATTTCGGCAGCGGCACCAAGGAGACCTCCTTCTCCGCTGGTCTGCGCGTCAACTTCTAATCCATCCTTCCGGATGTGTTAGTGGGAACGGGGCCTTCGGGCCCCGTTTCTTTTTGTCTGTAGCCAATTCCCCCGACTACCTTGTTGACCCCGCTTTCTTCCCTTTGCAGCGTTTCCGTTCGATACTTTGCCTTGTAGCCTGCATCTCTCTTGTACTGATCTGATTGTCCGTTCACTGTTCCGGCCTTAATTCATGATGGAGCTCCGGCTTGAGCCACGAATGTCCGACGGATACCTGCATCACTATGTGGGCCGGAGCCGCACCGTGAGGTGGTGGCTAATGCTGGCGGGTTTGTTCGTCGCGGTTGCGGCCCAGGCCTGTCACGATGACGCTATCCGCGGCCTGGGACCGATCATGGTGCGTTCAGAGGCACCGACCCAGGCCTTGCGCCTGACGCCGATGCCGCGCGACCCTCACCTGCTGTGCCCCAACGAGTCGCAATTCCGGTTTATGGCCAATGTGGTCAGTGTCTGGGCGCGCGAAACCAAGCCGCCGACCTATCTCCTCGATTACCAGATGCTGGATACCCGCATAGCCTACGCTGCGGGGTTGGCTGAAGGCTGGGCCTACGAGGTTTCCTATAACGATCGCCGGATGGTGAAGGTGGGAATCGACCAGATCGCGATAACGTTCCACGAAAGAATCGGCTTCAGCAACGACGGCCACGACGAGGCGGAGCGCGACGACATCCGCATCAGCATTCCCTCCTACGGCGTCGAAATGGACGACACGAACACGCCGCTGTATGCGCGCTCATTTGAGGCGACGCTCACGCGCCATTTGACCGATGGTGGTCACGGCGCACCCGACAGCGCGCTGTCGCTCACCGTGCGCAAGTCCCTGCAAAGCGACAGCCCCTTTGAGAACGGCAGCGTGGATGCCGGGTTGGAGTTGAGCATGGCCTGGCCCATGGGCCGGAATTTCCTGTATGCGAATCTGGCCTATACCCTGTTCGGCACCAGCAAGTTTGTTGCGATACCGCTCAAGGACAAGCAGTTTGTCGGCATGGCGGCCTACGAGTGGCGCGTGGTCCATGATGAGTCCTTTCTCATGCAGTACCTTTACACCGAAGGAGTGGTGTCGAATCTGGGCAACCTCAGCGAGCCCGCCCATGAGCTCTATATCGGCTACAAATGGCGCCTGCCGGAAGTGACGGTGGAGCTGGGACTGATCGAGAACCTGTTCATCTACAACAACAGCCCCGATTTTGGTTTCAGTTTCGGCCTGGTGTATCCGCTTTAGATTCGGGTTCAGGGTATCAAGATACAGGACGCGAGTTAAAATCTTGAATCTTGAATCTTGAATCTTGAATCTTGAATCTTGAATCTCGAACCTGAACCCTGAACCCTGAACCCTGAACCCTGAACCCTGAACCCTGAACCCTGAACCCTGAACCCTGAACCAATGACCTTCAAAGATCACTTCTCCGGCCACGCCGATGACTACACCCGCTATCGGCCCTGCTATCCGCAAGCGTTGTTCGCCTGGCTGGCGGCGCTGGTGCCGCAGCATGAGCGGGCATGGGATTGCGCTACCGGCAACGGTCAGGCGGCCACAGGGCTGGCGGAATTCTTCGGTGAGGTGATCGCCACTGACGCGAGCGGCGCCCAGGTCGCGGCGGCGAAGCCGCACCAGCGGGTTCGCTACGCCGTTGCCCCTGCCGAACATTCCGGTCTTGCAGCGCACAGCGTCGACTTGATCACTGTTGGCCAGGCGCTGCACTGGTTCGACTTCGACGCGTTTTATGCGGAAGCCTTGCGGGTGCTGAAACCCGGTGGTGTGCTGGCGGCATGGAGCTACGGTCTGATGCAGATCACCCCGGCAGTGGATGCCGCGGTATGGCGACTGTACGAACCCATCGTCGGGCCGTACTGGCCGCCGGAGCGGCGTTATGTGGAGGAACGTTACCGTACGCTGCCGTTTTCCTTCCCCGAGATCGAAGCGCCGGAGCTCGCGATGGAGGCGCTATGGACGCTGGAACAGCTCATCGGTTATCTCGGTACGTGGTCGGCAGTGCAGCGTTATCGCAGGGAGTGCGGTACGGATCCGCGGGAGGAGGTTGCTGATGAACTGAGCGCCGCCTGGGGCGACGCGAACGCATCGCGGAAAGTGGTGTGGCCGTTGTTTATGCGGGTGGGGCGGGTGGATGGCTTGGGGCATAACTGACGCCCCCTACCAATCTCCCCCACTGCCCGTGGGGGAGGAGCTTTTCTCCCTCCCCACAGGGTGGGGAGGGGCGGGTGGTTACGGCATTGCGGCGTCGTGCGCCATCAGATGGCGCAATATCTCTTCCAGCACAGCTTCTGTTTCTTGCAGTACCTGATGGTTCCAGTAACGCAGCACCGTATAGCCACACTGACATAGAAATGCATCACGCGCGGCATCGTATGTGGTGCGTTCGGCATGTTGTCCGCCGTCTATCTCAATCACCAGCTTGTGTTCAAGGCAGGCAAAATCTGTGATGTAGCGTCCGATGGGATGTTGCCGCCGGAAACGTGTGCCGGCAAGTTGGCGACGGCGGATGTAGTGCCAGAGCTTTTGCTCCGCATCGGTGAGGTGACTGCGCAGGTTCCGTGCGCGCTGTGTCGTCCTTGAGGGCATAGGCAGAGTATAGCGCCCCCTCCCAACCTCCCCCACTACTCGTGGGGGAGGAGTCTTTCTCCCTCCCCACCCGGTGGGGAGGGCCGGGGAGGGGCGCTTCGGAAGGCACCCGCCCTAGCAGGCCGTATGCCGGCTATGCGATGGCCTTTACTGCAACAGAATAAACAGCGCCCCTTCGCGCCGCTGTACGTTCAGCAGAAGCGGTGCGTTCGGACGAATGACTTTTTGCAGTGCTGCGAGATCGGCGACGTCCTGGCGATTGGCCTCGACGATGATGTCGCCCTTGCGCAGGCCGGAACGCCAGGCGGGGCTGCCGGGTTCGGCTTCCAGCACCACGACACCTTCAATCTTGCCGTAGAAGGGCATGCCCTCGATGATGTCGCCGATGACGGCGCCGGCGAGGCGCGGATACAGCTTGTCGCCGTTGACGGTGACGGCGCGCGGCTGTTCCACCACGGCCCGCAGGGTGCGGGGTTTGCCGTTGCGCATCACCTGCATTTCCACGCTCTGACCTATGCGCAGCAGGCCGATGACGTTGCGCACGTCGGCGGCATCGCGCACCGGACGGCCGTTGAGATGGGTGATGATGTCGCCGCTCTTGAGGTCTGCCTTGTCGGCGGGCGAGCCCGGCGAAACCTGGGTAACGACGGCGCCGCGCTGCGCGCTGAGGTCGAAGGCCTGCGCCAGTTCCGGCGTCAGATCCTGCGCCTGCGCACCGAGTACGCCGCGGCGCACTTCGCCGTGCTCGACGAGCTGCGCCATGATCTCCTTGGCCATGTTGATGGGGATGGCGAAACCGATGCCGACGTTGCCGCCGCTTTGCGACAGGATGGCGGTGTTGATGCCCACCAGTTCGCCACGCAGATTGACCAGGGCGCCGCCGGAGTTGCCGGGATTGATCGACGCATCGGTCTGGATGAAGTCTTCATAACCCTCGATGCCGAGGCCGGAGCGGCCCACGGCGCTGACGATGCCGGAGGTGACGGTCTGGCCCAGGCCGAAGGGATTGCCGATGGCGACCACGAAGTCGCCCACGCGCAGCTTGTCCGAGTCGGCCAATTGCAGCGCACTGAGTTTTTCCGCCGGCACCTTGACCACGGCGACGTCGGTTTCCGGATCGCTGCCCACCAGTTCCGCCTGCAGCGTGCGGCCGTCGGCCAGGTGCACGGCGATTTCATCGGCGCCGTTGACGACATGATGGTTGGTGACCACATAACCCTTGGCCGCGTCCATCACCACGCCGGAGCCCAGGCTCTGCGCGATGCGTTCACGCGGCTGCTCCGGGGCGTCGAAGAAACGGCGGAAGAAGGGATCGTTCAAAAGCGGATTCTGCTGCACGGGCACGCGGGTGCGGGTGAAGATGTTCACCACCGCCGGTACGGTTTGTTCCAGCATCGGCGCCAGCGTCGGCAGAGGTTCGCCCTGGCTGTCGGTGACGGGGAGGGCGGCGTGGGCGGGAAGCGCGGTGGCCGCGGCAAGCAGCAGGGCGGGAAGAAGTTTATGCATTGAAGGCCTCATGGTTGTTGTTTTGGCTAGTTGCCGAAAAAGTATGGAGAACTGTCGTTGCGGGACCTGAAACAATTGCCGGATTGCTTCGCTACGCCCGCAATGACGCCCCTGTTTTTTCTGTGCAGGGCATCCAACAAGGGGTGTAGGGTGCGCATTGCGCACCAAATACTTGTGGTGCATGTGATGCTGAAGTGTTGCGGTAAATACATATGTCGGCGTGCCCATCGTGCACCAAACGCAACGGTGCGCGGTGCGCACCCTACATATTTTCGTTTGTCCTTGCCTCAGCTCTGAACATCTATGCGGCGTGCGCCGCCGCCGCGTATCTTGGGCAGCGTCACGCGCAGCACGCCGCTGTGGTAGCTGGCTTTGGCGCGGCTGTCGTCCACTTCGGCGGGCAGGGCAATGGCGCGTTCGAAGCGGCCGTAGGCGCACTCCATGACGTGATAGCGGCCGTGCTTCTCCTCGCGTTGCACGCGCTTCTCGCCGCGCACGTTGAGATAGCGGCCGTCGACGACCGCGATGTCGAACTGCTCGCGCTCCATGCCCGGTGCCTCCAGCCGCACCACGACCTCGTCGTCCTTTTCCTGCACCTCGGCGGCGAGCAGGCCCCAGCGCGCACCACGCGCGGCCACCTGATCCTCCGTGGTTTCCAGCGCGCCGCCGTGACGGGCGGGGGTGTAGCGGGTCAGCGCCTGTGCCGCGCGCTCGCGCAGCTGCTGCCAGCCTTCGGCCACCGAGTCCCAGGCGCGGGACAGGCCATGACGAATTTGATCCAGTGTGCTCATCGTCGTCTCCTTGCAATCGGCGTAATGAAAGACAGGAAGTGTGGGAGCAAGTTCCGCATCGCTTCGCTCCCGGCCTCTCCCACTGTGGTGGGGGAAGGGAAAAGGGATCAGCTCTCCAGATGCCGCCGCGGGTTGAACGGCATGACCCGCGCCATTTCCTCATACAAATGTTTCGCCTTGGCGCTGTCCGCCGGCGGCGTGACGATTTGCAGCACGGCGTATTGATCGCCCGCCGGATGGCCGGGCAGGCCGCGGCCCTTGAGGCGCAGCTTCTGGCCGCTGCGCGCGCCTGCGGGAATTTTCATGTCCACCGCACCGCCCAGGGTGGGCACCGCCACCCGCGCGCCGAGCGCGGCCTCCCACGGCGTAATGGGCAGGTTGAGGTAGATGTCGCGCTCCTCCACCGTGTAGAGCGGGTGCGGTTCGAACTCCACCTCGAGATAAAGGTCGCCGGCCGGGCCGCCGCCGGTGCCCGGCTCGCCGCGCCCGGCGAGGCGGATCTGCTGGCCGGCGCCGACCCCGGCGGGGATGCGGACCTTGAGGGTGTGCGGATGCAACGAGACGCGGCCCTGCGCGTCGATCTGCGGCGTCTCCAGGCGGATCGCCCGCTCGCCGCCGTGAAAGGCGTCCTCCAGCGGGATGCGGATGCGGGCGCGGTGATCCTGCCCCCGCATGCGGAAGCCGCCGCCCCGGCCGCGCGTGCCTTGGAAGCCGCCGAAGGGGCCGCCCTGGCCGAACAGGTTTTCGAAGAAATCGGAGAAGTCGCCGTCGCCGCGGCCGAAGCCGCCGCTGAATTCGAAGCCGGTGTCCCAGCCGGGCGGCGGGGTGAAGTCCTGGCCGGCCTTCCAGTCGGCACCGAGGCGGTCGTAGGCGGCGCGCTTTTCCGCGTCCTGCAGCACCTCGTGCGCCTCGTTGACCTCCTTGAAGCGCTCTTCCGCCTCGGGTTCCTTGCTCACGTCCGGATGGTATTTGCGCGCCAGCTTGCGATAGGCGCGCTTGATTTCGTCCTGGGTGGCCGTGCGTTCCACCCCGAGTATTTTGTAGTAGTCCTTGTAGCGCATGGAAAAGCAGTGACCCAAGGTTTTCGGGGACAGGTGGGAGCCCGATTTATCGGGCGACAACGTCGCCTGGACAGGCCGTCATCGCCCGGCACAGCCGGGCTCCCACAAGTGATGCCGTCCCTCGCTTCTAGCCTTCGACCGATATCTTGCGCGGCTGCAGTTTCTCGTGCTTGGGCACGCGGATTTCCAGCACGCCGTTGTTGCTCTTGGCGCTGATCTTGTCGGTGTCGGCGGTGTCGGGCAGGCTGAAGCGGCGGAAGAAGCTGCCGTAGACGCGCTCCACGCGCTTGTAGCCCTCGCGCTCCTCCTTCTTCTCGGACTCGCGCTCGCCCTTGATGGTCAGCATGCCGTTCTCGGCGTGGACCTCGATGGCCTTGGGGTCGACGCCGGGCACGTCGGCGCGGATCAGGAAGCAGTCCTTCTCTTCCTTGATGTCCACGGCGGGCACCCAGTCGGACGCGGTGCTGATGCCGCCTTCCTCACCGCGGCCTTCAACACCGCGCTCCATCTCACGACGCAATTGGTCCAGCAGGCTCCAGGGATCGTAGCGAACCAGGCTCATGATTAACCTCCTTATCTTGGGTTGATGGGATGTCTGATCCCACATATGGGAATGGGGCCCCGGCGGATCAAGGCCACGTCGCAGGCAGGAAAAGGCTAGCTGGCATTACGCAGGAATGCGCGTCCGCGGGCGGTTGGTAAGAACTTACTTTCAACCAAAACGCCCCGCGGGCGGCTATATTAGAAACACAAGATGTTGTGTCCAGGCGCACGATTTTGGTGCTCGTCGTATCTTCCTGAATACAAAAAGAAATTTCATAACTAATTGTTATTGAAGAGTTTTATCTATAAGTTTCTTTTTGTTGACAGTGCCGGCCGGCATCCCTAATCTATTGCGCCCATAACAACATATTGTGTTGTAGCGTCATCAGGAACACGACGTGCCGCGGGAAGGCGGCGGCACCTGAGCAAGACAACAATAAGGGAGACTTGACTAAGTGACCAAGAGCACTGCCCACCTCAAAGCAGTTTCCACCACAGTTACCGAGATTCCGTTCCAACCCGCGTCCCTGGACATCTGGGACAAGAAATACCGCCTCAAGACCAAGTCCGGCGAGGTCATCGACCAGGGCATCGACGACACCTACCAGCGCGTCGCCCGCGCCCTGGCCGACGTCGAGGACACCCCGGAGAAGCGCGAGGAGTGGTACGGCCGCTTCCTGTGGGCGCTGCGCCAGGGCGCCATCCCCGCCGGCCGCATCACCTCCAACGCCGGCGCGCTGGCCTACAAGCCGGCCACGTCCACCATCAACTGCACGGTGTCCGGCACGGTGCGCGACTCCATGGACGACATCCTGGGCAAGGTGCACGAGGCGGGGCTGACCCTGAAGGCCGGCTGCGGCATCGGCTACGAATTCTCCACCCTGCGTCCCAAGGGGGCCTTCGTCGCCGGCGCCGGCGCCTACACCTCCGGCCCGCTGTCCTTCATGGATATCTTCGACAAGATGTGTTTCACCGTCTCCTCCGCCGGCGGCCGCCGCGGTGCGCAGATGGCGACCTTCGACGTCGGCCACCCGGACGTGACGGACTTCATCCGCGCCAAGCGCGAGGACGGCCGCCTGCGCCAGTTCAACCTGTCGCTGCTGGTGACGCGCGACTTCATGGAAGCGGTCAAGGCCGACGCCGACTGGGAACTGGCCTTCCCGCTGTCCGAGAAGGAAGTGGAGATCGACAAGATCGACCTGTCCGACCGCGCCAACGTGATCTGGCGCGAGTGGCCCACCACCCAGGGCTACATCGCCAACGACGAAGGCCTGGTCGCCTGCAAGATCTACAAGACCATCCGCGCCCGTCGTCTGTGGGACATGATCATGGCCTCCACCTACGACTTCGCCGAACCGGGCTTCATCCTCATCGATCAGTACAACGAGATGAACAACAACTGGTTCTGCGAGAACATCCGCGCCACCAACCCCTGCGGCGAACAGGGCCTGCCGCCCTACGGCTCCTGCCTGCTCGGCTCCATCAACCTGACCAAGTTCGTGGTGGACCCGTTCACCGACAAGGCCCGCTTCGACTGGGACAGCTTCCGCGAAGCCGTCGCCGTGTTCACCCGCATGCTGGACAACGTGGTGGAGATCAACGGCCTGCCGCTGGAGCAGCAGCGCATCGAGATCACCACCAAGCGCCGCCACGGCATGGGCTACCTCGGCCTCGGCTCCACCCTCACCATGCTGCGCATGAAGTACGGTGATGAGGACTCCGTCGGCTTCACCGAGCGCGTCACCCGCGAAATGGCCCTGGTCGGCTGGCGCGCCGGCCTCGACCTGGCGAAGGAAAAAGGCCCGGCCCCGATCATGGAGCAGGAGTTCAAGGTCACCGGCGACATGCTGCGCAAGCGCCCGGAGATGAAGAAGGACGGCTACAAGGTCGGCCAGAAGGTGAAGGGCAAGGTGCTGCACGCCCGCTACAGCCGCTACATGCAGCGCGTCGCCGAGGTCGATCCGGAGTTGGTCAACGAACTGGCCGAGGTGGGCTGCCGCTTCACCCACCACAGCTCCATCGCCCCCACCGGCACCATCTCACTGTCCCTGGCCAACAACGCCAGCAACGGCATCGAGCCCTCGTTCGCGCACCACTACGCGCGCAACGTGATCCGCGAAGGCAAGAAGAGCAAGGAAAAGGTGGACGTGTTCTCCTTCGAACTGCTCGCCTACCGCGAACTGGTCAACTCCGGCGCCATGCCCTACACCGACAAGGCCGAAGACAAGCTGCCGGGCTACTTCATTTCCGCCGACGAGGTGACGCCCAAGCAGCACGTCGACATCCAGGCCGCGGCGCAGAAGTGGATCGACTCCTCCATCTCCAAGACGGCGAACGTCCCCACCGACTTCCCCTACGAGGACTTCAAGGACATCTACCTCTACGCCTACGAACAGGACCTCAAGGGCTGCACCACCTTCCGCTTCAACCCCGAAGCCTTCCAGGGCGTCCTGGTCAAGGACAAGGACCTGGAGAACACCACCTACCGCTTCGAACTGGAAGACGGCCAGGTGCTGGAAGTGAAGGGCAACGAAGAGATCGAATACGACGGCGAGATGCACAGCGCGGCGAATTTATACGATGCCCTGAAGGAAGGGTATTATGGTAAATGGTAATTAAAACATAAGGATACGTGTCCCATGGATGGGAAGATTGCAACGGCGCGGAAGCTGCGCAAACAAGGAGCGAGGCTTAAAGAGATAGCGAATGCTCTGGGGATTTCAGAGGCAACCGCGTCGATATATTGCAGGAATGTGTTGCCGAAATGGCGTGCGGCGCCCGATCCGCGCAAAGCGCTGGCTGTAAAGGTGATGCGTGAGTTTTATCCGCAAGGCGTGCCGCTAGCGGAAATTGCAACGCAGATTGGAGTCCCAGTTACAACGTTGTACGACTGGCGGCGTGAGTCTGGCATCAAGCGAAATTCACGCCGGGTGTATGTGACGGATGAATTGCGTGAAAGGATTAGTCGGCAACTCAGTCGGGATCCCGATGGCCAGTTAAGCAAAGAGGTCCGTCGCCTGTACGAGGAAGAGCAGCTTTCAACGACGGAGATCGCCGAAAGATTTGGCGTCACCAACGTCACGATAAGCCAATGGCTTGAACGTGACGGAGTGGAGCGGCGGAAGCACCCGACTCAGCGTGTCCGTGAAAAACTGCGGCAGGCCAACCTGGGGGCCAAGCGGTATAACTGGAAGGGTGGAGTCAGCTCGGAAAATGTTCGTATACGGACGTCTTTGTACATGAAACTGGCCAGAGAGGCCTGCTTCAAGCGAGATGACTATACCTGCCGCAGTTGCGGCCAGCGAGGAGGAAAGCTGAATGCTCACCATGTATGGCCGTTTCAGCGGTTTCCTGAGCTGAAATTCGAGGTGACCAATTTGGTTACGCTATGCAAGGGATGCCATGATAGTTTTCACAAACGTGCCGGTGGCCACGTCAAGGTAGCAATTGGCCCATTCTTTACGTACTGAGCCAGTGAGTAACTGAACAAATAAATTGAATGTAGTGGAGCCCTCCATGGTCGGTGGGCCTCAAGAAGCGGAGAGAACACATGGCTGTCAAAATCGAAAAGAAGATAGTCGGTTACGGCGTCGTCAAAGAAGAAGACAAGAAAGAACAGGCCGCCGTCGCCGAAGCAAAGAAGGAAAGCAACGTCGTCCACCTGACCGAGACGCTGGAGCGCCCCGAGATGCTGCTCGGCTCCACCTACAAGGTGAAGACGCCGCTGTCCGAACACGCCCTCTACGTCACCATCAACGACGTAATCCTCAATCCAGGCACCGAACACGAACTGCGCCGCCCCTTCGAGGTGTTCATCAACTCGAAGAACATGGACCACTTCCAGTGGATCGTCGCCCTGACCCGAATCATCTCCGCCGTGTTCCGTAAAGGCGGCGACGTCACCTTCCTGGTGGAGGAATTGCGCTCGGTGTTCGACCCGCGCGGCGGCTACTTCAAGAAGGGCGGCAAATACATGCCTTCCCTGGTGGCCGAAATCGGCGACGCCATCGAATGCCACCTGCGCATGATCGGCCTGCTCAAGAACGACGACCTCGACGAACACCAGAAGAAGCTGATCCAGGAAAAGCGCGCCCAGTACGACGCCACCGTCAAGGACGCCGAGACCAAGGAGCCGAGCGAATTTCCGGATGGGGCGCAGCTGTGCGGGAAGTGCCACACCAAGGCGGTGATACAGATGGATGGGTGTATGACTTGTCTCAACTGCGGCGACAGCAAGTGCGGCTAAATAGCGGCGCGACGAATCCGTATACGGTGTTGCAGCACTCATCGAAAATGCTCACGTACTACTTGTACGCTCCGCTTTTCGACAAGCACTGCGCCTTGTCTACGACTCCCTCGCTTGCTCTTTATTTTATGATTGAGTGAGCGCGAGGGACGCGGTTCAGTGACAAGGAAGGTTGACAGTAGATAAATCAGAAGCCGGTACCTGCGGGAGTGGGTGCCGGCTTTTTTGTGGCCATTATGGCTGGAGAAGTCAGATAGCTCATGATTAAGAATCTTCCAGAACGCTTTCCTGTATCAGCGTTACAATCATTCGATTTTGGTGATGCAGAGGCTCGTGATGATCAATTGTTGGGTTTGTGCCCAGTTCCAACAGGCTCTATTTCTGAGTTTTTAAATAACAAGAAAGATATTGTTGTTGGTTTTAGAGGCGCAGGAAAATCTGCGATAGTTCGCCTGCTTCTAGAACAAAAATTGGCCTTTAAGGAGGAGGATGATTTTCGATCTCTTCTTGTCTGCCTTGATGAGGAGTTTGATTACCGCGCAATAAGGGAACGTTTGTTAAAGGCAGTTGATAGCGAACGCGAGCGGTTGTTGTCATGCCGAATAGTTTGGGAACTTTTGTTGATATATCGGTCACTCCAAACAGTTCGTTCACATTTGGCGGATGGCGACTCGACTATTCGTGAACACCTGCGTGAAATCGACATTTTGTTAGGGGTTTCTGAACAAAAGCCAAAGCTGCTCGAAATATTGCTGTCTCACAAAAAGAAAATTGGCGTAAAGCTCGATGCAAATCTGCCGCATATATTTGATATATATGCTGGTGTTGAGCCTTCGTTGGATGTTAAGCAAGAGCCGTACGAAGCAAATGTGCTTAAGTTGGTTGAATATAAAAGATACTTAAATAGGATTTTGCAGGAGCACAAAATAAACCTGTATGTGTTGTTTGATCGCTTGGATGATTTTGTGTTTTTGGAAGATTATGAGACGCAAAAAAAGCTGTTGCAGGGACTGCTGTCGACCCAGCTAGATTACAGGCAAAAATATCCACGAATTAAAGTGAAGGCATTTCTTAGAACAGATTTGTTTAAGAAGTTGGATTTGAATGAGTTCGGTCCGGACAAAATTCATGCTCGATGTGTTGAGTTGCATTGGTCGCCTTCTGAGCTTAAGCATTTTCTCGCAAAAAGGGTCGCCCACAACTTGTTGCGGGCCCTGAAGCTTAACCAACTTGAGATTACGGTCGACTCGGACAAGTTCTTGGTTAGTCGGGACGAGTTGCCTATGCTGACCGAGTCAAAAGACTTGCTTAACAACTTTAATCCATGGCGCTGGGCGCATTGGAGGCGCATTTTTTGGCTGGCGTACGTAAAAGCTAGGGGGGATGTTAATATTGCGGATGGTCGTATGCAAAATTCCGTTGATGTGCTAAACGAGGAAATAATTACATCGATTTTTCCACGAAGTGTGATTCATAAACGAAATGATGGGGTGATTACAGAAATAGATTTGTTTAATTTTATTGATACCCACCTTCAATTTGCACAGGGGCAAGGAACACCAAGATTGCTATTGCTGTTTGTGAATCAGTGCATGCACTTTGTAAAAAATTATTATGGTCAAAATAAAGATATTAAGGATGTAAAGAGGAATGCTAAATATGAGTATCCGTTGCTTGTTAAGAAAGCAATCTATGAAGCGTACGAAAATGTAAAGGATGAGGCATGGGAGGTTCAGTATCAGTGGGCAAAAAATTGGGAGTCATATGTTTCAACGCTAGAGCGCATTTCTTCTCGTCCGACATTCATGTTTTCGGAATTTGTCGCGGAATCAGAAGCAGCGGAAGATGAGGCGAAGCGATTTTTAGCTTTTGTTTGCCATACAGGATTATTGCGGTGTATGAATGATCGCGACAAGTATGAACGAAGAAAATACGAGTTCCCCTTGCTGTTTCGAAAGGCATCGGCCGCAACCAAGAGCAAGAAATAGTAGCCCCCGTAGAGTAACCAAAGGGGTCAGTACCCTTAAAACGATACTAGGATGTTGTTGATTAGCATAGGACGCCAACATGTTTGGATTGGATTTTGTCGGTAAGGAGATCGACGCCCACTTCGCGGCGCGGCAGGTTCGCCGTGATGTGTGGACCGATGAGAATCTCGCAGAGTTTTCCAGCCGGGCCGGTTATGCCACGGCGCTTATATTCCGCGAGAAGGAGATAATTCTGTTCTCCGCCCTGCAATGGGTGGCTATCGCCCTTGCATATTACCTATGGGTGCAGGTGCTGGGGTGGATCCCGCCCGAGGTGTGGAACTCTGATTCAAAGCTGGTAAATCTCCCCCTCAATCTGGCATTTCTGGCCTGGAGCCTTCTCTGCGTTGCCCTGGCGGCTTACCCGATCGGTGTCCTGACCGGCGCCATGGGCGCGGCGCATTTTCTGCGGGAGCAGGGGCATGAGTCCACGATTGCCGCCTGCCTGCGAATGGCGCTGCCCAATTCCCATCGTTTGTGGATGTTCCATACCGCCGACGGCTGGATGACGGTGGATATTATTCTCGAGCGGCTGCCCAAGAAGAACTACTTCACGACCATGGCCGAGCGGGCCATCAAGGAAGCCATCTATTACGCGTGGAAGGTCGGAACCATCGGTGTTCCTCCCGCTCTTCTTGCCGGCAAGGGGCTGATCGAGGCGGGCAAAGAGTCGATCAGCCTGGTCAGGGACAGAACCATGGATGTGCTGCGCCTGCGGGGCGGCTACTCAATCTTCTGCTGGGTTATCGGTGTGGCGGCCTACGTTGGGTCATGGATGTTCTTCATTCGCTATCCCGAACTTTTCAAATCCGAACACAGGATATTCGCGTTCTACTTCTGGATGGGGGTGCCGATTCTGATCGCTGTTGGGGTGATCAATCTTTTCGTGCGCCCGATATTCGTCATCGCATCGTGCCAGCTGTATTCCGACTACCTGAAGGATAACAAGCGTTCTGTGGAGCTCGGCAGCCGGCCAGGGCGTGGTGAAAGTACCTTTGTGGCGTTTGTCGTCACCTGCGCCATCGCTGCGACGATATATCTCTACCGCCATGAAATCGGATTGATGAATGTATTGAGCGTTGTCGAGTGAAGGGCAAAGGTGTCGGATTTATTTTTATCCCGTAGGGCGGATCGTGAGGGACAGACCACAGTTTTCCCTAGGTTGTTGGGCGACGAACTCAGGGCGAGGAGGTAGCCATGCAATAGATCACACGACTCGGTAGTAAGGGCGATGAGGGATGGCCGATGTTGAATTTTGGCGAAATCAAGGAGGTGTCGCATGACCGTAAGACAAGCTGTCGTCATCATCCACGGTATTGGCGAGCAGCGGCCGCTCGATACCCTACGGGGCTTCGTCAAGGCCTTGGTCCAAAAGCCTGTCCGTAACAAACCGGATGCGATGAGTCGCCTGTTCGAACTGCGAAGGTTGCAGGTTCCATCCGACCGCCACACGCCGTTGACGGACTTCTATGAATACTACTGGGCCTATCGCCTGCGCGATACGCACTTAAAAATGATTTGGCGCTGGGTGCGCTCACTGTTGTTCCGTACCCCCCGCCGCATCCCCAGGCAGTTGTTGCCGTTCTATCTAGTGGGTTGGGTTGCGATGATTACGGTCGCGCTCAGTATGTTGCAAGTCGGATTTGTTGCGCCGACACCAGGCTCGGTCATTTCCGTCGCCATTTCGCTTTTGGCAGGCTGGCTAACGGCGTTCCTGTATGGGTACGTCGGCGATGCGGCACGTTACCTTGATCCCCATCCGGACAATATCGAGCAGCGCAACAAGATCAGGGATGAAGGCATTGCTTTGCTGAACTCCTTGCACGAGTCAAAGAAATACAGTCGCATCATCGTTGTCGGTCATAGTCTTGGCTCGGTCATCGGTTACGACCTGATACGTCTGTACTGGTCGTCGCTAACGCTGCCTGCACTGGAACAGCCGCAAAGGGTAGAAGCGCTACACGATTTTGACGACGCGCGGGATGCTATCTTTGATAACCCGGCTGTCTCCGAGAAAGAGCGCGTTGAACGTTATCAACAACTCCAGTTCGGACTTTGGAAGGACCTGCGCGAACAAGGCCATTGGCCTTGGCTGATCACCGATTTCATCACCCTGGGCTCGCCTCTCACTTACGCCAAACTGCTGTTGGCGCGTAGCGAGGAAGATTTCGAGGCGCGCAGGGCCGAGGGTGAGTTGGTTGCTTGTCCCCCGGTCAAGGGCGTAGGACGCGCCTCGTACAACCGACAATACTCAACGCCCGTCGGTCCCCGCAATGCCGTCACACCTACCCACATGGTCCCCTTCTCCTGCACCCGTTGGACCAACATCTACTTCCCCAACCGCTGGATTATCCTTGGCGATCTGGTGGGCGGTCCGTTGCGCGATTCTTTTGGCGCAGGGATCCGCGATGTGGCAGTTGGATTGAAAGGATTCTGCGGGACATTGGCGTCACACGTCTGCTACTGGGGCGCAAACAGTGACAAGAGAAAGAATGGGGCCATTTATCCTGACGATGCGTTGAAAGCTGCGCTACGACTTGATTGCTTGCACAATGGCGTCAAGTTGCCGCCACCCTGAAATGCAAAGCGGGGATGGCTAAGCTGACCACAAACGCGCGGAAAAGGGTACAGATTTATTGTCATAAGGTGGGAATTCGGATAGCTCGGTAGGTTGGGCTGACGCAGGAAGCCCAACACACGGACTGTGACCTTTTTTGTGGTTGATGCATCCATTGACGAGCTCTGTATTGGCATACCTTCTGTCCGGCGGCGCTTTCGCGCTTGCGGTGGCGGGCTTTCACTACGCAGTGCATCGCGGTTTGGCGCCGCTGCGCATTGCGGAGACGCGGACGCCTGCCGATCTTGGGCTGGCCTTTCGGGAGGCGCGCATCGCGACGGCGAACGGTCGGACGCTGTTCGGCTGGTTCCTGCCCGCTGTCGGCGCTGCGCCGGCACCGGCGGTGGTGTTGCTGCATGGCTGGGGCGGCAACGTGGAGACGCTGCTGCCGCTGGCGCCACCGCTACAGCAGGCGGGTTTTGCGCTGCTGCTGGTTGATGCGCGCTGTCACGGGCGCAGCGAGCAGGACAGCTTTGCCTCGATGCCGCGCTTTGCCGAGGACCTGGAGCATGCCGTCGACTGGCTTCAACAACAAGATAGCGTAGATCCGGGGCGCGTAGCGGTGTTAGGTCACTCGGTCGGTGCGGGTGCGGCGCTGTTGGCGGCATCCCGGCGCGCGGATATCGCGGCGGCGGTGAGTGTCGCGGCGTTCGCCCATCCGCGTGAGGTGATGCGCCGCCTGCTGGCCTCGAAACACATTCCCTACTTCCCGTTCGGCTGGTACATCCTGCGCTACGTGCAGTACATCATCGGCCATCGTTTCGACGACATCGCGCCGCTCTCCACCATCGGCCGGGTACGCTGTCCGACGCTGCTGATACACGGCGCGGAGGATACCACTGTGCCGGTGGCGGAGGCGCAGGCCATTTATGCCGCTCGCGGCGATGGGCCGGTGGAGTTGAAGATTGTTCCCGGTAGCCACGACGACTATGGCGACATCGGACAGGAGGCGGCGTATCTGGTCGCTTTTCTAGACGATAATCTCGGGACGGAACGCTCGGAATAGGGACGAAGAAAGCTCGAGTAGGGCGCAATAAGCGAAGCGCATTGCGCCGAATGGAGGAGTTGCGGTGGCATGGCCCAAATCGAGGGGGCGGAGTGAATTGATTTGCCGCTTTGCGCCGCTCAACGACTCCCCCCGGGATGGCCGGGGAGGTCGTCTTGATTTAGCGGTCTTTCCAACGGGCTCGGGAGCTTCCGGAGACTTGCATCCGGCGTCCCTGCCCGGGGTGCATCAGGCGGATTTGCCCAGCGACCGGAACAACAGAGCCTTGGCCGGGCAGAAGCCGAAGATTGCGGGGAACAGGGAGATGAGGGCAAGTGACATGGAGGCCATGTGCCATTGATCGGGGATGGGGGCGGCAAAGCCGATCCCGATCAGGGCGAGCCCAACGATGATGCGCAGCTTGCGTTCCAACGGTCCGACGTTTTCAAACATGGTTAATAACCCCTTGAATTAATGTGAGTTTAAGGTTGGATTGGGTCCAAACTGTACTGAATCAGTAGTGAATGTGCAAGCGGGGTTATCTACAACCAAAGGGGGCGGTACTCTTAGAAGCATTCGAAATTGATGTATATGGACTGCTGTCCCGAAGGGGATGGATGCGTGGTAATGGATGTGTGGGGCACCAAAGCTTACTGTCGGGTCAGTCAGAATGTTTGGTGTCAGATTGATAGTTGTTGAATCTATAGGGGGCAGAATGACGTTGGCTAAAAATATCGGTTTCCTCGTGCTGGCCATTTGGCTCATCTTGAATGGCCTGATTCCACTGCTGCACCTGAGTTTCTCCGGTATGGGCGTGGTCATGGCCGGGCTGTCGGTTGCCGCCGGCGTGTTGATCGCGGTGGGGCGGTAGCTGATAACACGGTTTACGGATTTGCCCACAAGGGGCGTGCAGATAGTGGAGTTGTTCCCATAGCCTATTAAACTGTCAGGGGTTGTGACGTAATCAAGAGCGAACGCAAGGAGGCAACATGGACAAGTCAATGCCGGGGGATGAGGAACAGTCTGGAGAGGTAGTGCAACCTGGCGCAACGCCAGAATTTGATCAGTCTTCATATCAATATTCCACCTACTACTACCTGCCGATATCGCTGGTCGTCCTGGCCGGGTACCTGGTCGGGCTGTACGGCTGGTACCGGTGCGGAATAGCGCCCGAGGTAATCGAGCTCAACGACGTCAATTTGTATGCCGCGTTGTTTTCTCTCGGCCTCGTCGGCGGTGCGATGAGCTGTTCCGTGTTTCTCGCCAAGGATGCCAATAAGGTGATGTACGGCGAGAGCACTAAACTGCCCAACTGGGTCGACGTGTTCGGCTACCTGTTCCAGGTGATCGGCGGCGGTTTCACCGGTCTGGCGTTTTACCTGGTGGCCAAGCTGGGCATCGATGTTGCGACCGGCAATACCAATGCCACCGACCTCACGCCGGAGGCAGGCTGGTTGATGGCCCTGGCCGGCGGCCTTGCCACCAACCGGATCAAGGAATTCATCGTGAATCTGGTGGAGACCAAAACCGGCGGCGGGAAAGGCGCGGCGGGAGCGGCAGCGGCTGCCGGGAAGGTTGATAAGAAGCCGCCCGCGAACGGCAAGGACGACGCGTCGGCGGAGGGTGGGCAGGAGCCGGCCGAGAAGTGACGGCCGGACCGGCAGCAAGACATAGGGGGCGGGTCCATTTGGCGTGACATGCCAGCGCGCAGTGGATTTGCCCCCTGTTTAATTATTCTCCACAATTTGTCCCTTCCTTCCGAGTCGTGCGCTGCCCCGGCGGGCGCCATAATCTGGAGATGACAATGACCGAGGAGCGGTTTGCCGAACTGGTAGACAGGCTGGAGCAGTCGGCGCGGCGCAGGCCCGCACTGTATCGGCTGCGGGTGTTGCTGCTGGCGATGTTCGGCAATGCCTACATGCTGTTCGTGCTGCTGCTGCTTCTGGCGCTGTTCCTCGCCTCCCTCGTCTCCGTGGTCTTTCTCAAGGCGCTGGCGCTCAAGCTCATCATCCCCGTCGGTATCTTTCTCTGGGTGGTGATGAAGTCGCTTTGGGTGAAGCTGCCGCCGCCGCAGGGCATCCGCCTCAAGCGCAAGGACGCTCCCGAACTGTTCCGGCTGATAGACACACTGCGCAAGCGAGCCCGTGCGCCGCGTTTCCATCGCGTCCTGATCACGGACGATTTCAACGCCGCCGTGGCGCAGAGGCCGCAGCTCGGTGTCTTCGGCTGGTATCGCAACTATCTGCTGATCGGCCTGCCGCTGATGAAGATGCTTTCGGTGGGCCAGTTCGCCGCGGTGCTGGCGCATGAGTTCGGCCATCTGGCCAAGGGCCATGGCCGCCTATCCAGCTGGCTGTACCGTCAGCGCCAGCGCTGGAGCCAGTTGATGAGCCTGTTCGGTGAGAACGGCTACAAGGGCAGCTTTCTGTTTACGCCGTTCCTGAAATGGTTCGCACCTTACTTCAACGCCTATTCCTTCCCGCTGGCGCGGGCCAACGAGTACGAGGCCGACGCCGCCTCGGTGCGGGCCACCAGCAAGGTGGTGGCTGCGGAGGCTTTGACAGCAGCCTATGTGGTGGGCAGCTATCTGGACGAGCAGTTCTGGCCGCAGATATATCGCCAGGCCGATGACATGCCGCAGCCGGCCTTCGCGCCCTACAAGGAAATGCACGGCCACCTCGCCGGGGCCGTGCCTCTCGATACGATCAAGCAGTGGGTCGGGCGGGCCATGCAGCAAGCGACCGGCCTGAGCGACACCCACCCGAGCCTCAAGGATCGCCTGGCGGCTTTCGGCGAGGAGCCGCGCTATGCGCCGCCGGAGTCCGGAAAGTCCGCCGAGTATTTGCTGGGGCCTTCGCTGGGACCGATCACGGCGCAGTTCGATCGCGACTGGACAGCCGCCACCGAGGCGGGCTGGCGGCAGCGTTTCGAGGAGGTGAGGGAGGGACGCGAGGCCCTGGCGCAACTGGAGCAGAATCTGGCGGCCGGCGATGAGCCCAGCCTGCAGGAAGCCTACGATCGCGCCATATTGACGGAACGCTATGGGGCCGGCGCCGATGCGGCGTTGCCGCTGTTCGAAGCCTTGCAGCAGCGCGCCCAGGACGACGCCGTTGTTTCCTACGCGCTTGGTGTGCGCTGGCTGGGACGCAATGACGAGCGCGGAGTGGCGCTGGTGCAGTACGCCATGGAACACGATGCCGAAGCCTATGTTCCCGGCGCGGAGGCGCTGCGCGATTACCATTGGCGCAATGAGCGCGAGGAGGAGGCGCACCACTGGCACAACCTGATGGTGGAACGCGCCGAGACGGATCGGCTCGCCGCCAGGGAGCGGGAGCAGATACTCCTCTCCGACAAGTACCAGCGTCACGATCTGGATGGGCAGGTGTTGGACGCGCTGCGGGCACAGCTCAAGGCCATCCCCGGCCTGCGCAAGGTGTATCTGGTGCGCAAGCAGGTACAACACTACCCGGAGCGCGTGTTCTATGTGCTGGGCTTTACGATAGGTTTTACCCTGCACACCAAGCGCCGGCGCAAGGAAGTGCAGCAGCAGATACTCAACGACGTAGAGTTCCCCGGCGAGACCATGGTGCTGTCCGTCGAAGGCGACAACTACCGTTTCGGTCGCAAGTTCCGCTGGATGCGCGGTTCCCGCATCTTGTAGCGGATGTTTATCCCATAAATCGAGATTGGAGATGACCGACAGCCAGCGGGCCTGCTGAGCATCACGGGAGTGATGTTGGCTGTCACATCAGAAGGCTTTGACGTCAGGGCGGAAGCCCGACCCACGCTATTTCGGAACAGCGATTTAGGGTTCCAGCTCCATGTGCTCGATGGTGATGATGCGGCCGGTGGAGGGACTGTAGCTGAACTTGCCGACCACGCGTACCGTGCGGCCCACCAGGGCGGGCAGTTGGTCTTCCGGCTGGAGGGCGACGCGATTGAGTTTGTCGTCCTCGATCCAGTAATGGCGCGGCTTCTCGTAGGTACGCACCACGCCGCGTGTGGCCACGCGCTCGCCGTTGTATTCAACCTGCATGTCAACCAGCGTCTCAAGGCTGACAGCCCCGGAATTCGTGCCGCACGCGGTCAGAAGAACTGCAAACAAAGCTGCGCCGAGCAGCGGTTTCGTCAAAATTTTCATCGTATCGCCTGTCGCCTTGGTTGGTCCGGGGTGCGCGCCGGAGGCACAAGTGCCATTATTGCAAAGTACGCACAAGAATAGGAGTCAGTGCCGTCAAGGCAATTTAGGCGTGGCGGAAAGTCAGGGGATGCACGTCGTTCCCGACGATTCCTCTTCATGCCTGGGTCGGGTGCGAAAGCACCCCTGTGTAATTGGCCCACGGGGCGTAGCCCGTCGGCTTCAGAACCGGAAATCAGATTCATGACCTTGTTGAAGGCCTCCGTGGGTGCCTGGGGCACCGACGCCTTTTCCTCGACCCTCAAGGGCGAGATGGAACGTCTGCGCAGCGACGTGCTGCCGATCGCGCATGTTATCGGCGCGGGAAACCGGCTCGACGACAGCGATCTGGGGATAATCGTGAACGAAGTGTATGACGATGCGACGCATATCTACGCCAAAGTTGGCGTGTTCTTCGCGGAAATCGTGGCGTGCACCACGTGCAGCGGCGGCAGCGGGATGTGTGACGAGGCCTATTGCGAGCTGGCGGTAACCATCGACAAGGCCACCGCCGAAGCGGCGTTCGAGCCTTTATAACAGGACATGCCGTGGAGCCAAATGCAGCAATGCGGCGCTGTGCGAACTGGCAAAGGGCGCTGGGCGCGGGTGAGCAGGCATGAAGTTTGGCGGCGGTGTCCGCCTCGCAGTGAGCCTGGTTTGGCTGGTGGTGTTTGTTACCTGGCCACGGCCCACCGCCGCCGTTACCTTGCTGGGCATCGGCGGCGGGATGATCGTCTACAATGCTTTGGTTTTCCGGGACACGGTGGTTCGCGGCGGAGATGCACCCTCGGTGCTGCCGTTGTTCGGCGGCATCATTGCCGCTGCGGGCGTGGTCGTATTGCCGGTGCAGGGGGCGTGGATGTGGGCGTGGCTGCCGCTGTTGATTGATTGGGGCGGCCTGCCGATGCTGATGATGGCCCTGTACCAACGCCTCACCGGCCGGCGTTGACGGCAGCTGTATGGCCCCCTCGGGACACCCTGTGCCTGCCTGCGGATACGGAGCGTAAAACTAGGAGTCAGGATGACCGAGCTGAGAATCCGTCGTGTGGTTTCACCGCAAATGCTAGCGGTGCTGATGGGCGGGGCGGCGTTGCTCCCTGTAGCGATCGCATTGGCGATGGGTAGGCCGGCCTTGGATATATATCTGCAACTGTACCGCAAGGTGGTACAGAGCGGCGTGGATACCCGTCTCGGCCTCAATCTGTTGCAGGGTTCGCTCGGACTGTTTGCGCTGCTGTTCATGGTCGCCCGCCAACGGGCCTCCCGCCTGCTGGTTTCGGCACAAGGCATCGAACTGCAGATCAATAATCCGGTCATGCGCCTGTTTATCAAGCCCTGGCGACTGGTTTGGGGACAGGTGTCCGAGATCGTACTGCGCGGGATTCCTGCTGCGCAATTTTCTCTGGATATCCGTATCAAGGGTGGGACGTCGCGCAAGCTTAACGTGATGGAATGGGTATATCCGGGAATGATCGGTAAAGCCGGCGTATCATCGATGCGCAATGCGTTGAGAAAAACGTCGCCCCGTGACTCGACCCTGTTAAGCGTTCTGGCCGGCTACGGCATCGAGGTCGTAGACCAGGTCGAAGCGGATGCCGCGCATCTTGCCTTTGCTCTGGAGAAGAACCGGTACACCCGCGCCGGGCTGATCGTTCTTGCCGTGTTGGCGACATATGCCTGTGCAGACGGAATCGTGATGATCGATGAGGCGTATGCGGAGGATGCGCCGTTGCCCGCGTTTTTGTTCGCCGGGGTAACGGTGGCAGTGGTGGGGATCGTTCTATTCCTGCGCGCCGGTGTGCCCATTGCCGAATCAATCGGCCTGGGGGCGCTGATCGGCGCAGTGTTCGGATTCGCATCCTATCCGGCGACGTTGCGGGTGAACGCGCTGTCCGACTTGGCCGGCATGCAGCACTACGAATATGTTTTGAAGGGTGGCGGTATGTTGTATCCGCAGACGGACGGCCCGCCCGCCTTGTATGCACCGATAAGCCGGGAATTCTGGGCTGGACAGCGGATTGGAACGAGCTGGGACATTGAACTTCGGCACGGCGGCCTCGGCATATGGCAATACCGGCGTGATCCGCTGCTGGCGCATGTCCGCGAATACCACGAGAGGAAGCGTGGCAAATAGGATGACCGGCATCGGCGGTGCAGAGAAACAATGCCGGGATGGGGCGCACAATGGGCAGCAGGCCGATTCACGGCGAGGTAGGCAATGACGGCTGAAAAGACGGTAAATTCTCCGCGAACATATGCCAGGGTGGCAGGGGCTTTCTACCTGCTCATCATCGTCTGTGGCATATTCGCCGAGGCAGTCGTTCGCTCCAGCATCGTCGTGGCCGGCGACGCCGCGGCCACGGCAGGGAATCTCCAGGCGTCCGGCGCGCTGTTTCGTGCCGGCTTCGTCGCCGACGTCGTGATGCTGATGAGCGACGTCGCCGTTGCGGTACTCTTCTATGTTCTGCTCAAACCCGTCAGCACGACGCTGGCCATGATGGCGGCGGTGTTCCGCCTGACCCAGGCTGCAGTCGTCGGCAGCAGTCTGCTCTTGTATTACTCCGCGCTGCTGTTGCTGAACGGCGGCGGCTACGCGGCGTCCTTTGAACCGCAGCAGTTGCACGCCCTGGTGCTGTTGCTGTTCGACATGCATGGCCACGGCTACGATCTGGGGCTGTTGTTCTTCGGGACGTCCACTCTGATACTCGGCCATCTGGCGGTGCGATCGACGTATTTCCCGGCGATTCTGGGTTATGGGCTGATGGCGGCGGCGTTGGTTTACCTGGCGGGCAGCCTGACCCGCTTTCTCTGGCCGGAATACCTGCCGGCCTTACTACCCTTCTATATAGTGCCCCTGCTTGCCGAACTGGCGTTCTGTCTGTGGCTGCTGCTCAAGGGGATTAGGGACCAGCCTGCATGAGGTTGGTCCGGTAACAACTTCCATTGCGTGCAACGCATCTCAGCGCGATGCAGGCGGCGGATTCCCATCCGCCGCCCGTTCGCTGCGGCCATGTGCCCGGTTCGCCCTTATCCGTTGACGGCCTGCGGATGTTCCGCCAGGACGTGGTTTGCGTAGGCGGCGGCGTTTTGTGCGATGACGTCGTCACCGATATCGAACAGTGCGCCATGCAGCGTGTGCGTGGGCAGGGGGCGGGCGCCGACGTAGCGTATGGTGAGTTCGAGCGGGCTGAGCAGCTGGGTTATGGGAATGTTTGCGGCATAGGATTCGGCCTTGCCGCCGGTGGAGACGGCAAGGCCGATTTCCTTGCCGGCGAGTTTGTCGCCGCCGGGGCCGTAGGCCCAACCGTGGGTGAATACCTGGTCGAACCATTGCTTGAGCAGCGGCGGGGTGCTGAACCAGTAGAACGGGAATTGCAGGATGATGCGATCGTGCCGTTCGAGCAGACGCTGTTCGGCCGCCACGTCGATGACCCCGTCGGGATAGGCGGTGTACAACTCATGTACGGTGACGTGCTCGGGGTGAAGGCGCAGCTGGTCCGCCCAGGTGCGGTTGACCCGGGACTGGGACAGGTTGGGGTGGGCAACGATGATCAGGGTGTGTTGGGGCATGGAGCTCTCCTCTCTGCTGTGCGGCATGGCTTACGGTTTGTAATAGGGTTACTATTTGGAACCTTTGAAAATCAGGCCGCAAGAAGGGAGCCGGGAATAACCTGGTTACCCAGCAGTAACCGTAGAGGGGGAAGAATGACCCTGCATCGATCCAAGGATTCCAAAGCGGAGCTGTGTCCGATCCGCGGCGTACTCGATCGGCTGGGCGATCGCTGGAGCCTGCTGGTGTTGCACGAGCTGGAGGCCGGCACACTGCGCTTCAGCGAGCTGAAAGGGCGTATCAGCGACATCTCGCAGCGCATGCTGGCGCAGACGCTGCGCAATCTGGAGCAGGACGGCCTGGTGTCGCGTGAAGTCTTTCCGACGGTCCCGCCCCGGGTCGAGTACACACTGACTCAGCTGGGGCATTCGCTGCTCGTGCCGGTGCGCGGCATGATTCGCTGGGCTGCCGAGAACCAGGAGGCCGTCCACGCCGCACGCCGCGCCTATGTGGCTCCCACCGGACATGCGGCCAAGTAACCGCCGCCCGGAAATATCACGGCGAGGGGATTCGCCTGAATCAACAGCATGGGGAAACCAGTATGTGCATGGCCATTTATGCGGCGCTGTTCGGCCTGTTCGTTTATTACAGCCATTCCCTTATCGAGCAATACTCGCTGGCGACATCCAGCGGCAGCGAGGTGATGGTGGTGGCGGTGGGCTGGGAGTTGGTGCCGCTGCTGTGGCCGGTACTTGTCGCCGCCATGCTGGCGGCCAGCGCAGTGACGGTATGGGTGATGCGCAGGCTCGGCGCGCGTAACACCGCGGCTGACGAGTCAATTTGATATAGGTCAAATACGTCGCTGTCCATCTGAACGAGTATGGCCATGTGTGCGCACCATGCCCTGTCAACGGAGCGCCCTGTGGGGGCGTGGAAAATCCGTTGCGGCGCGGGTGGCGGGCGGCTTGTGGCGACGCAGCCATATGACGTATGGTTGCCATGCTTCTGACAACAATGCGGGAACGGACGCAATTAACGCATGAGCGGGACTTTTGGGTCGGCACGAATTGGTGTCGATCGCCGGCGGGAACGTCTTCTTGGGAAGGCCTGAATAAGTCCATCCTGGACTTCTCAGGCCACGCAAATCGAAAAGTGCGATTTTCAATTTGCTTCATTTTCCAACGACTGCTCGTCGTTGAAAAATGGCGGCAAATCCCTGTGCCGCGGAAGCTCTGAACTAATTCAGCGCTTCCTTAGGTTCCTCCAACCCGATGTGACGAGGGCGGTATGCGTGACGCACGATTCTGGCAGGTGGTGAGGTCCGCTTTTCTGGATTGCGTAAATTCCCGCGACCACAGTCACGACTTCAATCATTACCGCAGCGAACTCCTCATTGTGCGTGTGCGCCTGTTTGCGGCGCTGTTCGGGCTGGCCTCGCCGGTGTGGATTCCCATTGATCGCTGGCTGCTGCCCGGCGAGATTCTCGGTGTCATGATGGCGTTGCGGGCGGTGGCGGGCCTCGCGCTGCTGTCGCTGGCGCTGTTGCCGGCCCGTCCCGTCCTGGCCGCCGCGCGGACACGCGTGGCCGCCCTGGTAATTATCACCCTGGCGTTCTATCTGGCCGTGGAGGCATTGGCCGGTGCGACGTTCATGACGCCGGCCCTCATCGGCTATACCGCCCTGCCCCTGTTGCTGGTGGCGATCCTGGCCTTGCTGCCGCTGACCCTGGTGGAAAGCGTGGTTCTGCAAATCTTCGTCGGCGCGACGGTGATCGGCGTGCACGCCTGGTTCGGCCATCTGGGCGACCGCGGCGTACTCGGTCTGTTGTGGGTGTTGCTGCTGTTCATCGGCTTCGCCCTGACGGCGCAGGGGATACAACTGCACCTGCTGCTGCTGATCCATCGCCAGGCCACCCGCGACAGCCTGACCGGTCTGTTCAACCGCGGTGCCCTGTTGCGCCACGCCGCGCACGTACTGAAGGAGGGCGAGGAGCGCGGCGCGCCTTACGCCGTTCTGATGATCGATCTGGATCGCTTCAAACAGATTAATGACACCTATGGCCACCTCGCCGGTGACAATGTGCTGAAAGCTGTGGCCTCGGTGCTGGGTGAGTGCCTTTCTACCGAATGCCTGCCGGGGCGTTTCGGCGGTGAGGAATTCATGCTGCTTATGAGCAACACGCATTTGCCGCAGGCGATGCAGCAGGCTGAACGATTGCGCACCGCCATCGCCGCCCTGGTGGTGGAAACGGGGAGTGGGCCGCTCACGGTCACGACCAGCATCGGCGTGGCGGAGGGCCAGCCCGGCGAGGCACTGGAACACGCCATCCGCCGCGCCGATCAGGCGCTTTACACCGCCAAGGAAAAAGGGCGCAATCTGGTCGTCTCGTGATCAGGTTGGGGAATGGAGGGCGTGATCGATGGGTTTCGCTGCGCTCTACCTATCCTGCGATGTGGTCCGGAATATCAACTCAAATACAGGATGGGTAGAGCGTAGCGAAACCCGTCAACCCTATAAGGGCTATTCGTCCGCTGCGGGCGGATCAACCTGCTGCGTGGCCAGTACCTGATCGACACGGTTGCGATCCACGTCCACCACCTCGAAATCCCAGCCGGACCAGGAGAAACGCTCGGCCTTGCGCGGGATGCGGCCGAGGGAGGCGAGCACGAAGCCGCCGACGGTGTGGAAGTTGCCCAGCTCCTCGTGCGGCACGCTGCCGATTTCCAGTTTGTCCTTCATTTCGTCGATGGCCAGCAGGCCGTCGAGCAGCCAGGAGCCGTCGGCGCGGCGTACGGCGAGGGCCTCTTCCGGGTTGTCGGCCAGCGGCATCATGTCGCCGACCAAAGACAGCATCAGGTCGTCGACGGTGACGATGCCTTCGGTATGGCCGAACTCGCTGACCACCAGGGCGATGGTGGTCTTCTGCTGACGGAAGGTGCGCAGCAGATCGAACGGGGTCAGCGTGGCGGGGACATACAACGGCTGGGCCAGCGGGATCTCGGCGAAATTGATTTCACCGGCGATGGCCGCTTGCAGGATGTCGTGGCTTTCGGCGATGCCGATGACCTGCTGCAGATCTCCCTTGCACACCGGCAGCTGCGAGTGCGGTGCATCGCGCAGCACGCCCAGGTTGTATTCGCGCGGTGCGGTGAGATTGAGCCAGGCGACGTCGGCGATGGGGGTCATGATGGCGGCGAGGCGGCGATCGTCCAGCCGCAGCACGTTGCCCACCAGCAGGCTTTCTTCCGGCGCGATGGTGCCGGAACGTTCGCCCTCGTCGATATAGGCCAGGATGTCCTCGACGCTGGTGACGGCGGGGGCCGAGCGGATCGGCAGCAGTGCCAGGACGCGGTCGGCGGACCAGGACAGAAAGTGGATGGCGGGCGACAGCAGGCGGATGAAGATGGACATGGACGGTGCGCAAAAGGCGGCGACGCGTTCGGGGTGGGCGATGGCGATGCGCTTGGGGACGATCTCACCCAGCACGATGGATACCGCCGTGACGATGATAATGGTGATGATGAAGGAGATGCCGGCGCTCCAGCCGGACAGCAACGGAATCCCCTTGGCGATGGCCTTTTCTATGGAAGCCGAAAGCGCCGACTCGCCGTACACGCCCATGAGCAGCGCGGCGGCGGTGATGCCGGTCTGGGTGGCGGCCAGCAGGCGGCTGGGGTGATCCTTGATTGCAATGGCGGCGCTGGCGCGCACGTCGCCTTCCTCTGCCATTTGCGTGAGCCGCGAGCGACGGGACGAGGCCAGGGCCATCTCGGCCAGGGCAAAGAAGCCGGACAGGACAATCAGAAAGGCAAGGATCCAAAGGGCGCTCATGGCGGCACCTCCGTTACGGTGTGGTCGCCGCTATTCTAGCAAGCGCGGTATGGTGCCGCGCGGACGGCGCCGGGTTTCTTTGTCGCTGCGGCGGCAGGGGTTAGAATGAGCGCCATGAGTACCCCGTCCCCTCGGCCTTTCTGGCAAAAACCTCTCGAACAGCTCACCGCGGAAGAGTGGGAGCGGCTGTGCGACGGCTGCGGCCGTTGTTGTCTGCACAAGCTGGAAGACGAGGAGGACGGCGCGGTGTATTACACGCGCATCGCCTGTTCCCGCCTCGACATCGATAGCTGCCGCTGTACCGCCTACACGGAACGGGCGCAGGTGGAACCCGAATGCGCGGTCATCACGCCGGACAATCTGGCGGCGCTGGATTACCTGCCGTCCACCTGCGCCTACCGGCTGCGCCGCGCAGGCCGTCCGCTGCCGCCGTGGCATCCGTTGCGCAGCGGCAATGCCGACAGCGTCCATATCGCCGGTATTTCGGTGCGTGCCTATGCGCTGCCTCTGGCCGCCGCGCCCGATCCGGACGACCTGGAAGACTTCATCATCGACACGCCGTGACCGCCATGCCTGAGCACGAGCAGAAACGGTGTCCCCGTTGCGGCAAGGAGTTCGAGTGCAAAAGCGGGTCGGTGACCTTGTGTCAGTGCCAGGGCGTGAACCTCTCACCACAGCAACTGGAATATATCGCGGCACGTTATGACGATTGTCTGTGCCGGGCCTGCCTGGAGGCGTTGCGCGTGGAGAGCGCCGGGGGCTGAGTGCGTACCGTCGTACCGCAGGCCGGTATGGCACAGAGTGTTTGGATACCGTGCTAAATAACTGTTCCGAATTGCTGATCATTTTTCTGTGGGTCGGGCTTCAGCCCGACATCGGCGCCTAACCCGCCCCCAGTACGTCGGGCTGAGGCCCGAACCACGCTTTCCGTGCACGTACTCATGGTCAATAATTTCGGAACAGCTACTCAGCCGGCTGCCGGCACGTAGGCGCAGTAACCCGGCCGCGGGCCGATGTGCGGGTGATTGCGGCAGGTATCGGGACGGCGTTCGTAGATGGTGCAGCGGCGTGTCACGGCATCGAGAAAAACGCAGTCGCCGTTGGCGCGGCGCGCCAGGGTGAACAGTTCATTGCGGAAGTTGAAGTGCTCGATGACGCCGGCCTTTTCCAGCCGCCGGGCGATAGGCTTGAGCGGTTCTTCCGCTTCGAAGGCATCCACCACCCCCATGCGCGCCAGGTCGCTCATCCGTGCCTCAGCCGGCAGCGTGCAGCAGCTGGCGCGGCAGTCGCTGCACAGGCCGTTGCGGTATTTGTGCCAGGTGTCGAGGCGCTCGATGTCGGCGCGGGGGCGGGGGCTGCTCATGGTGTCCGGGGTCAGGTTGCAAGGGACGCCATTATAGCGGCTGCACGGCGGCTGCGCCCGGCGCGGGAGGGGACGCAGCACCGGAACACTGTTTCCCGTATACTTGCCGCCATTACATGATATGCGTGCCGTGCGCGCGTCGGGCAGATGCCGGCGGCCACAAGCGCAAGAGCCCGGCCGGGGATATCCCTTTCCACCATGAAACGCGCCCTCCGTTCATCCGCAACCCTGTTCGGTGCCGTCGCAGCCCTGCTGCTGGCCGCATGCAACTCGGGCGAGGAGCCGGAATATACCCCCAGTTTTTCTGCGGTCGCCGGTTCCACGGAGGCCGTCTATGTGTTCGGCGTACACCCGTTGCACAATCCACAGCGGTTATACGAGGTGTTCGGGCCCCTGACGAGCTATCTGAGTGCGCACATCGACGGCGCCCGCTTCCGTCTGGAGGCATCGCGCAACTATGCCGCATTCGATACCAAGCTCTATGCCGGCCAGTTCCAGTTCGCCCTGCCCAATCCCTACCAGACCGTCAATGCGGTGCAGAAGGGGTATCGAGTGTTCGGCAAGATGGGGGACGACGACAATTTCCGCGGCATCATCCTGGTGCGCAAGGACGGCGGCATCCGCGACGTCACCGACCTGCGCGGCAAGGCAGTGAGCTATCCCGCCCCCAGCGCGCTGGCCGCCACCATGCTGCCGCAGTACTACCTGAAAACCCACGGCCTCGATGTGATGCACGAGGTCGACAATCGCTATGTGGGTTCGCAGGAGTCCTCCATCATGAACGTGTATCTCGGCGATGTGGCGGCGGGCGCCACCTGGCTGCCGCCCTGGCGTGCGCTGAGCCGGCAACGGCCGGAGCTGGCCGAGGCGCTGGAGATCAAGTGGCAGACCGAATCCCTGCCCAACAACGGGCTGGTGGTGGCGGCCGACGTGCCTGCGGCGGTGGTGGCGCAGGTAAGCGAGCTGCTGTTCTCGCTGCACCGGCATGAGGAAGGGAGAAAGATCCTGGAGCGCATGGAATTGTCGCGCTTCGAGCCGGCGGATGACGCCACCTACCAGCCGGTGCGGGAATTCATCAGCCGTTTCAGCCGCGAAGTCCGGGCCGTGGAGTGAGCGATGCTAGGGACCCTGCACCGCTTCATGACCGCTTCGATCACGCGCCAGCTGATGCTCGGCATCGCCCTGGTGCACGCCGTACTGATGACGGTGTTCGTGTTCGATCTGGTGGCGCGTGAGCGCGATTTCCTCAGTGAGCAGAGCAAGAGCCAGGCGCTCAGCCTGGCGGCGACACTGGCGGCCAACGGCACCTCCTGGGTGCTGGCCAATGACGTGGTGGGCATGGAGGAGGTCATCGCGGCACAATCCCACTACCCCGGTGTGCGCTACGCCATGTTCATCGATTGCGACAACCGGGTGCTGGCGTACACGGACCGCAGCGCGGTGGGGAAATACCTGTCCGATGACGTGAGCCGCAGCCTGCTCGATGCGACGCCGGAGAGCCACCTGCTCATCGACCGGATGGATTTCAACGATGCGGTGGCGCCGATTTTCAGCAACGAGTCTCATATCGGCTGGGCACGTGTCGGCCTGAGCCATGGTGTGATAACCCGGAACCTGCAACGGGTCACCCGGGAAGGCTTGATCTATACCCTCGGCGCAATCATTGCAGGCTCCCTGTTTGCCTGGTTGATGGCGCGCGGGCTCACCGGCGGATTTCGTACCCTCAGTGCGCAGGCCGAGCGGGTGCGCCAGGGTGAGCGCAATATCGATTTCGCCATCGGCCGCCATGACGAGTTGGGAAACATGGCCGAGGTGTTCAACCGCATGGTGGCCACGCTCGATACCCGTGAGCAGGACATCGCCAACAACCATGCCCTGCTGCGCACCATACTCGATTCCACCCCGGACCTTATTTTCTTCAAGGACGGCGACGGGGTGTATCGCGGCTGCAATAACGCCTTCGCCGAATTCGTGGGCCGGCCCGAGACGGAAATAGCGGGCAAGACGGATTTCGACCTGTTCGACACGGAGGTGGCCGCCTTCTTCCGCGACAACGACCGGAAGATGCTGGCACTGGGCCAGCGCCGCAGCAACGAAGAGTGGGTGACCTACCCCGACGGACATCGCGTGTTGCTGGATACGCTGAAGACACCGTATTACGGACCGCAGGATGCGGCGCTGGGTGTGCTGGGCATCAGCCGCGACATCACCGCACGCTATCAGGCCGATGAGCAGCTGCGCCTCAGCCGGCAGATGCTGGAAGAGGCACAGCGTATTGCACGCATCGGATCGTGGGATCTCGATCTGCTCACCAATCACCTGGTCTGGACCCGCGAGGTCTACCGTATCTTTGAGCTGGACCCGGAAGAAATCACACCCAGCTATGACGGGTTCATCGCCGCGATCCACCCGGAAGACCGGGAGATCGTCGACAGCGCCTATCGCGATTCGCTGCGCACGCGCCGACCCTACAAACTGGAGCACCGCCTGCTGATGCAGGACGGCCGCATCAAGTATGTGGAGGAGCAGTGCGAGACCACCTACGACGATGCCGGCCGGGCGCTGCGTTCATTCGGCACCGTGCAGGACGTTACCGAGCGGCATCTGACCCACGCCGAACTGGAGCAGAAGCAGCAGCACCTGGATCGCCTAGCCCACTACGATTCGCTCACCGGCCTGCCCAACCGGGTGCTGTTCCGCGATCGCCTGGAACAGTCGCTGCTCAAGGCGCGGCGACGCGAAGAGCAGCTTGCGGTGCTGTTCATCGATTTGGATGAGTTCAAACAGATCAATGACAGCCTGGGGCATGCCGCGGGGGATGTCGTGCTGCAGCAGGTGGCGCGGCGCTTCCTCTCCGTCGTGCGCGAGGAGGACTCGGTGGCGCGCCTGGGCGGTGACGAGTTCACCGTCATCCTGGAGTCCGTCTCCGCAGTGGAAAGCGTGTCGAAGATCGCGCAGAAGCTGATCCACGTCACCCAGGAACCTTTGCATATCGACAACCGCGAACTGTATGTGACCACCAGCATCGGCATCAGTCTGTATCCCGGCGACGGCCGCGATGCCGAGACCCTGCTGCGCAATGCCGATACCGCCATGTTCAAGGCCAAGGAGCAGGGACGCAACTCCTTCCACTTCTACACCGAGGACATGACTGAAAAGGCCTACGACCGCATCCTGATGGAAACCAATCTGCGCAATGCGCTGCGCAACGAAGAGTTCGTGCTCTATTACCAGCCGCAAATCGACCTGCGCAAGGGCACGGTAGTCGGCATGGAGGCACTGATCCGCTGGCAGCTGCCCGAGGGCGGCCTGATTGCGCCCGGACGCTTCATCCCGGTGGCGGAGGAGTCGGGCCTGATCGTTCCGCTCGGTGCCTGGGTGCTGCGTGAGGCCTTTCGCCAGGCACGGGCCTGGCATGACGAGGGGTTGCTGATGGGACGTATCGCGGTCAACCTGTCCGGCAAGCAGCTATACCAGCGTGACCTGCTCGATGTGATTCGCGACGCCCTCGCCGAAACCGGCAGCGACCCGCGCTGGATCGAGCTGGAGGTGACCGAGGGTTTCGTGATGCGCAATCCGGAGCAGTCGATCCAGTTGCTGGGTGAACTGCGCGACATGGGCTTCGAGCTGTCCATCGACGATTTCGGTACCGGCTATTCATCCCTGGCCTATCTCAAGCAACTGCCCATCTCCAAGCTGAAGATCGATCAGTCCTTCGTGCGCGGCATCCCTGCCGACGGCGACGATGCGGCCATCGCCCGAGCGGTCATCGCCCTTGGTCACAGCCTGAACCTTATATCCATCGCCGAAGGTGTCGAAACCGAAGAACAGCGCAAGTTCATGCTGACGGAAGGCTGCGACGAGGCGCAGGGCTATCTGTTCAGTCATCCCATGCCGGTGGACAGCGCCGTCCAGTTCATCAAGGCGCACACGTCATGACATCCCCTCGGCATCAACTTGAATTGCTCGCCCCGGCCAAGAACGCCGAATTCGGGATCGAGGCGATCAATCACGGCGCCGACGCGGTCTACGTCGGCGGTCCGGCCTTTGGCGCGCGCGCCGCGGCGGGCAACACCATCGCCGACATCGAACAGCTCGCGGCCTATGCCCACCGCTATTCGGCCCAGGTGTTTGTCGCGCTCAACACCATCCTGAAGGATGAGGAGCTGGACGAGGCTGCGACCATTGCCCATCGGGTCTACGAGGCCGGCGCTGATGCCTTGATCATCCAGGACATGGGCCTGCTGGAGTTGGATCTGCCGCCCATCGCGCTGCATGCCAGCACCCAGGCCGATAACCGTACCCCCGCCAAGGCACACTTTCTGGAGCAGGTGGGCTTCTCCCGCGTGGTGCTGGCGCGCGAGCTGTCGCTGCCGCAGATCCGCGAGATTGCCGCGGCCACCACAGCGGAACTGGAGTTCTTCGTGCACGGCGCGCTGTGCGTCAGCTACAGCGGCCAGTGTTACGTCAGCCATGCCCAGACCGGGCGCAGTGCCAACCGGGGCGAATGTTCGCAGATGTGCCGCCTGCCGTTTTCCGTCGCCGACAGTGCGGGCGAGATCGTGGTGCGCGACCGCCACGTGCTGTCGCCCAAGGACAACAACCAGAGCGCCAATCTGCGCGCCCTGGCCGAGGCGGGGGTCAGCTCGTTCAAGATCGAGGGGCGCCTAAAGGATCTGTCCTACGTCAAGAACATCACCGCCCACTACCGCACCCTGCTGGACGAGATCATCGAAGAGGTGCCGCACTACCGCGCCGCCTCCGCCGGCCGCTGCACCTTCTTCTTCCAGCCGCAACCGGAGAAGAGCTTCAACCGCGGCTTCACCGATTACTTCGCCAACGAGCGGCACCAGGATCTGCTGGCGGCGGACAGCCCCAAGTTCGCCGGCGAACCCATCGGCACGGCAACACGCGTCGGCCCGGACTGGTTCGAGGCGGAGACCGAAGCGGTGCTGCACAACGGCGACGGCCTGACATGGTACGACACCGAACACGAACTGGTGGGGGCGCGCATCAACCGCGTCGATGGCCGCCGCCTGTTTCCGGCAGAAAAAGACAGGTTGCCCGCCGTAGGGGCCACGCTGTTCCGCAACCGCGATCAGGAATTCGAGCGTCAGCTGGAAAAGAAATCCGCCGAGCGCCGGATCCGTGTGCAGATGCGCTTTGCAGAGACGGCCGGCGGCTTTGCCCTGACGCTCGCGGACGAGGAGGGCATTACTGCCACCGTGGAGCTGGCACAAGCACACGAAGTGGCCCAGAACGCCGAGCGCGCCACGGCCACTCTGCGCGAGCAGCTGGGCAAGCTGGGCAATACCATGTTCACGGCAGAGGACATCGTGCTGGAGCTGTCGGCGCCGTGGTTCGTTCCCGTCGGTGCCCTCAACGCCCTGCGCCGCGATGCGGTGGATGCGTTGGAGGCCGCACGCCGCGCCGCCTACCGCCGCCCGGTGCGGGCCACGGCAGTGGAGCCGCCGCCGGCCTATCCGCAGACTGAGCTGAGCTATCTGGGCAACGTCTACAATCAGCGGGCGCGCGACTTCTACACCCGCCACGGCGTGCGGCTCATCGAGGAGGCCTACGAGGCCAACCGGGAGAGGGGCGAGGTGTCGCTGATGATCACCAAGCACTGCGTGCGCTACAGCTTCAACCTCTGTCCCAAGCAGGTGAAGGGCATCAAGCCCGACCCCATGACGTTGATCAGCGCAGGTGAGAACCTGCGGTTGGAATTCGACTGCAAGCGTTGCGAGATGCATGTGATTGGGCGGCTGAAGCCGCAGAAGGTGGTGTTGGGGAGTTTGAAGCGGGGATAGCGCGGAGCACTATTTGACTCTGTTGTTGAGGTGCGCTGCGCGCGCTGGTTTTGGGCGGGGGATTCCGTTCCCCTACTCCGGTGGTGCGCGCTATCGCGCGGTTTAATTGGGTCGGGGTTCCACCCTTTGTCGTGAGGCTTTGTGCGCTGCGCGCGCTGATTTTGGCGGGGGATTCCGTCCCCCTACGCCGGGTTACTTTTCTTTGCACGGC
>NPIF01000991.1_pt1 | contig 90668 bp, 95 predicted proteins | sample 8637461 | NCBI WGS metagenome assembly NPIF01 (sample SAMN07420641, study PRJNA396082) | bioreactor metagenome | isolation source: sample BR12 brine-fed electro-methanogenic bioreactor BR | place: Japan: Kochi | collected 2016-12-09 | reverse complement strand
CACTTCGGAGTTGAATTCGCGAGAATATTTTTGCAGCGGTCATGATGTTGAGGATTTTATTAATAATCCAATACAGAACGAATCGCATCCGGTATTTAAGTTCATGCTCAGGATGAGTCAATGCAAAAAGCCAATAATCGCGGCTGTTGAAGGTTTTGCAGTCGGTATTGGTGTGACGCTGCTTTTGCATTGCGATCTGGTTTATGCAGGACGAAGCAGCTTCTTCAAAATGCCGTTTACGAGCCTTGGGCTGTGTCCTGAGTTTGCCGCAACATTCATTATTCCAAACTTTTCAACTCACTGTATTGCAACGGAGTTGCTTGTCCTTGGCCGAACCTGGAAAGCGAATCGGTTCTGTGAAAAGGGTTTTTTAAATGAGCTGTGTGAGGATGGCGAAGCCTTCAATGCTGCGATGAAAAGTGCAGAGGAGCTTGCTTTGTTACCAAGCGAAGCCGTTATTAGAACAAAGCAGCTGATAAAGAATAATTTCTCGCATAATTCAGAAAAGAGTATGCGGGAAGAGTTGGCTCAACTCATTGAGCTTTTTGGAAGTGGATCTTTCAATAAAAAACCAAAATAAAAAGGAAACACAATGCTTAAGACAATAAAAAAATATGGTATGGGCCTTTCCTTGATTGCGGGCCTTGGGTGTTCCGGCGTGGTGAGTGCGGAAACGACCATGGTCGTCGGTACCTGGTTGCCTCCGACGTCTGTGCAGAATTCGGTTGTTTGGCCGACCTGGGCGAAGTGGGTTGAAGAGGCCACAGAAGGGCGGGTAAAGGTAAAGATTGAATACGATGTGGGGCATCCGAAGTCCTATTTCCAGCTGGTTGAAGACGGCGTCATTGATGCCGGTTTCAGCTATCACGGTTATGTGCCAGGACGCTTCAGGCTGCCCATGGTGGCAGAACAGCCGGGTATGGGGGTGGGTGCCGAGGCGGCCTCCGTTGCGCTTTGGCGTGTACAGCAAAAATACTTTCAGTCTGCAGATGAGTTCTCGGGGCTTGAGGTGGTGGGGATGTTCACCCACGGGCCGGGCCAGCTGATGACGACCATTCCCATTGAGCGTATTGACGATATCAAGGGCAAGAAGATCCGTATCGGTGGTGGTGTACAGGCCGATATTGCCGAGCGGCTTCAGGCTGCGCCGGTATCGGCGCCCGCCACAAAGCTGTACGAAATGATGCAGCAGGGCGTGGTGGATGGCACTCTGCTGCCTGTGGGACAGCAGAAAGCACAGCGTCTGGCGGAAGTGACAAAGTATCTGACCACAATCCCCGGCGGGATGTACATGGGTACATTTTCAATCTTCATCAACCCGGACTTCCTGGCTGATCTGGACCCGAAAGACCGTGAAGCGATCATGAGCGTGTCCGGTGAAAAGCTGTCTGCACTGGCTGGCAAGGCCTGGGAAGAAACCGACTATGAAGGTCTGGAATTCGCGCGAGAGCAGGGCGTTACCATTGTCGAGCATGACCAAAATGCCCCGTTTACTCAGGACTTCCTGAAGCTGTCCGAGGGCATGGATCAGGCGTGGATCGACAGTGTTGCGGACCTCGACATAAATGCCGCTGCGGCCCTGGCAGAACTGCGTAAAATCGCTCGTGAGTACCAAGCTCAGAAGCAGCAGTAATCGATACCCGCAAGAGTCTGGCTGCGTTATTTCAGGTGCTGTACCGCATAAGGCGGTGCAGTACCTGCAATGCACAACATGTTTATGGGAGTCAGAACCGTTTCAGCCCCTGGGTCCAAGCAAGAACCACAGAATCAGGCCAAGCACAGGCAGCAGCAGAATCACGACAATCCAGACCACCTTTGCCATGGTGGTGGCAGGGCTCTGGATGGTTTTCACGATGGCCATGACGTTGAGTACCAGAACGATAAGGCCGAACAGGCCGCTCACTTCAACACTCATCATTGTTTCCCTCCTTGTCGGAACAGGTTCAGTATAACAGCTGATATCAACTCTGCATTTACAGCAGCGGGGGCATCAGCGGAGGCTCGTCATGAAGCAGTTGTGCAAGCCGTTCCAGTCCCTCCTGCAGCCGCTCACGGCTGGCAGGGGGCGTTACGCAGATGCGCACAGCCTGAGGTGCGGGCTGAGTGCCGACACAAAAAGGTTCTGCGGCAATCAGCGTAACACCTCTGCTATCGGCAAGTTTGACAAAATCGGCCGCACGCCAGGGTTCCGGCAGCTGGAGCCAACCATGAAAACCACAGGGGTGGGAGCTCAGGTTGTACTGCCCCAATACCTCATGCAGCAGTTTCTGGCGTGTCCGTACTTCATCCCAGTGCCAGTGCAGCAGCGGGTCGGCATGTCCCTTTGCCAGCCACTGACAGGTGACGGCTCCCATCAGCCCCGGTGATGACCAGCATTGTGCACGCAATGCTACCCGTAGCTGGGGCATCAAATTGGAAGGAGCACGCAATGCACCGAATCGCAGACCTCCTGACAGCAACTTGGATGCACTGAAGATGTAAAGTGCTCGCTCAGGTGCCAGTTCAAACAACGGCGTTCCTCTCAAGTCAGGGGTAACAAATTGCACACCGTCTTCCAGTAGCAGCATGTCATGGCGTCGTGCGACCTCGACGATGGCCTCACGTCGCTGCTGGCTCATGCTCAGGCCAGTGGGATTGTTGTACTCGGGCATCAGGTAGAGCAGGCGGATGCGCTGCTGCTGGCACAGCCGCTCCAGGGCCTCGGGCCGTATGCCCTCCCGATCCATGGGTACAGGGATGTGTTTCAGCCCAAGCTGACGTGCCGCCGCGATCATGCCTGGGTAGGTGAGGGCAGCAGAGGCCACCGCTTCACCCGGTTTTATCAATGCCTGTAAAGCCAGAAAGTCAGCATGTTGCCCGCCCTCGGTGAGGATGACCTCTTCAGGCAGCAGCATAAGCCCCTGAGCGTTGAGCCATTGGCAGAGTTGCTCACGCTGCAACGGACTGCCTTGTTCAGGCTGATAGGTAAGGGCGGATTCGATAGCTGTGGGCAAGCTGGCAATCTGTTGCAAAATGGTGGCCAGCTGTTGCTGCCGCAGCGGATTGGGAATCGGGATGCTCAGTGACAGATCAATGCTGTCATGGCCGGCGCGCGAAAGATGGTGAAAGTCAGGCGGTTGTTCGGTCGTTCCCTTCACTCGCGTGCCACTGCCCACGCGTGCTTCAACCAAGCCACGGCGCTCGGCTTCACGATAGGCACGCGTGATGGTACCGATGGTGACCTCAAGTGCATCAGCCAGCAGGCGTTGCGGTGGAAGGCGATCACCCGGCTTGAGTTGGCCGCTGGCGATATCGGCCGCCAGCTGATCGACCAGTACCTGGTAACGTGCGCCGGTCCGGCCTGTCAGGTCGGGCAGCCAGTGGCATCGGGCGCGGGCGCGCTCATGCAGGTCCATACGGGCTCCATTTGTCAGGGGTACAATTGATTGTATAGGTGACAAAGTAAACATTGCTCGCATAAATGCAAGCGGCTAACGTTTATTGTATGGATTCAGTGAGAATAATTGAATCGATTTTTTGAAATTGTACCCATACAATCGAGGCGTTAGTGATGACACAGGAAGCCGTGGAACTGACCGGGCTGCTGGGGCCTGCCATGCTGTTTGCGTTCAGCATGTCAGTGACACCAGGACCCAACAACATGATGCTGACGGCATCGGGTGCGAACTTTGGGTTTCGCCGCACGGTGCCGCACATAATGGGTATCACACTGGGGTGTATGGGGCTGATGGCAGCAGTGGCCATGGGGCTGGGAGCAATGTTTGAGCGTTGGCCGGCGATGCAGCTGGCGCTGAAGGTAGTAGGCAGCGTTTATCTGCTCTGGCTGGCCTGGCGTATCGCGACGGCTCCCGCACCTGAGGTGGACTGCGCTGCGGAGCGCAGGCCGCTGCGACTGTGGCAGGCAGCAGCCTTTCAGTTCGCCAATCCGAAAGCATGGATTATGTCGATCTCGGGGGTGGCTTCATTCACGCTGGCAGGGGATGCCTTCGTGGCGTCAGCTCTGGTACTGATTGCGGTTATGGCGCTGGTGAATATCCCGGCCATTTCCCTCTGGGCCGGATTTGGTGTTGCACTTGGGCGGCTGTTGAGCACGCCTCGCCATTGGCAGCGGTTCAATGCAGTGATGGGGCTGTTGACCGCTGCCTGTGTGGTGATGATTCTGGTTTAGCGTTTGAAACCGCTGACCAGCTCATGCATGTCAGCGGATACCGACTGCAGTTCACGGGTGGTGCCCGCGGCCTCTTCGGCCTTGAACAGACTTTCGCTTGAAAGTGCCGAAATGCGGGCAACCTGAGCGTTGACCCCTTCAGAGACCTGGGCCTGCTCTTCAACGGCAGCGGCCATCTGCATCGACATGTTGGCGATGGTGCTCATCATGCCGGAGATCTCATTCAGCATCTGTTCGGCTTCCTGCACCTGCGCAAGGCCAGCATCGGCTTTGTCCTGCCCTTCATGCGCGGCCTTGATGGCATGGTCGGCACGAGAGCCGAGCTCATCAACAATCTGATGAATATCGCGGGTAGAGGCCTGCGTTCGCATGGCTAACTGGCGGACCTCATCGGCGACCACAGCAAAGCCACGACCGTGCTCGCCGGCGCGAGCCGCTTCGATGGCGGCATTGAGTGCCAGCAGGTTGGTCTGGTCTGCGATCTCTTCAATGATGTGGGCGGCATCGGCAATCTTGCCGGTCTGTTCAACCAGATCCTGAACCGAGGAAGCGATATGGTTAACCGTCTGGCTCAGGTGGGCGATCGACTGACTCGTGGTGCTGGCCAGTTCACGCCCTTTCACTGCTGTGGTATTGGAACGCTCAGCCTGTGATGCGGTTTCCTGCACATGGCCGGAGACCTCGGCAATGGTGGAGGCCATCTGGTGCATAGCGGCGGCCACTTTTTCGGTCTCTTCCTGCTGGCGGCGCATGGCAGCACAGGATTCCTGCGACATCTCCAGCCCGCTGCGGGCCTTGTCGGCTACGCTGAGGGCTGCGTCATCGATACGGGTGAGTACGGTGTCCAGGTGCGACTGTTCGCTCTTGATAGCTACCTCAAGATCACCCAGGCTGCCAGTGCTGTCGGTGTAGGTCGCTGTCGCGACCGGGTGTTTGAAGGCAGAGGGCATCATATTGAGCAATCGATCCAGGCAACGCTGGCGCTGTATCTGTTGATTGGCCAGCAGCGCTGCGGCGACCACCGCAAAAAGCGCTCCACCCAGCAGAGGGGAAACCTGATTGCCCAGTACGCCGGCTAAAACCAGAGCCACAACAAAAATGACCCAGTCCCAGGGAATGCTGAATTTGCTGATCGACTTGCCGCGATTAATCAGGCCGTAGATCTTTTCAGCACGGGCAACATCCGCTCTCTCCGGGCAGACGCGTACCGACTCGAAGCCGATAACCTTTCCATGCTCGGTAATGGGCGTGACGTAGGCGTTCACCCAGTAATGATCGCCGTTCTTGCAGCGGTTCTTGACCAATCCCATCCAGGGCTTGCCTGCTCTGATGGTGTCCCAAAGGACCTTGAAGGCGGCTTCGGGCATATCGGGGTGGCGCACCATATTGTGTGGCTGGCCGATCAACTCTTCACGTGAGTAGCCGCTGATATTCACGAACACATCGTTGCAGTGGGTAATGTTGCCATCGAGGTCGGTCGTGGAAATCAATTTTTCATCGCTGCCGAAACGCCGTTCTTTTTGCGTGACAGGAAGATTGTTTCTCATGGCGGTGCAGCTCCCGGTGTTTTACAGGGTCGACCAATCACTCCGGATGGTATCTGTACCTGCCTGCCCTAGTTGCCAGTTGCAACTTTGGCGAGTAGCTGGTCTGCCTCAGATCAATAGGTCGCTTACTTAAAAGTAGTCAACCTGTGACAAAAATCATGGGAATGGTTTGGTGCGGATAAAACAAAGGCGTGGATCATAAACACCTGGGGGTAGGGTTTCAACTGATCAACTGATCAACTGATCAACTGTAATACTGTTGTAATTTGTTGACATTATTCTGAAATTTTCGAATTTTCAGAATAATCAGATGGCCGTCTCTGGCCAGCAGCGGGGTAACCAGTGTTGCGGCAGTTCAGGTGATTCTGCCTGTGCTGTCATGATGGCGGCTGTAATCATCGCGCGGGCACTGGAGTCACCACCGGCCAGGGTATTTTGCTGCAACATCTCAGGCACAGAACGGTAACGGCACAGCAGGTGAGCAACACCGGGCAACCCGTGCTGCAAATCACAGGCGATGCCAAACCGGCGCAGCGCCTGACGTGTGTCGTCGGCCGCTGAATCACGTCCCATTGCCACCAGCTGTTGCAGCGCAGGGGGCAGGCTGTGAAGCTCTCGCTCCAGTGCTTCCTCAGCGGGAATGCCGCCCAGGCAGTCCAGCAGAACACGTGCCAGATACTCGGTTGTCGCCAGTGTTGAGGGTGAGTTGTGTGTTATGGCAGCCAGGGCCTGGGCCTGCTCCAGAAAGGCGTGCTTGTTACTGACAAAGGGCAGTAGGCACACGACCCGGCCAGTGACCGACAGCTCTGTGGATTCAGAGCCGGCGGGCTCAATTCCCTGACTGATATTCTGCAGCGTCATGGCACTGGCCTTGTCGATATAGCCGGTGTAATGCCGCATGAAGCGAGCCCAGCTATTGCGGTAGGCCACAGCGTTGAACTGGTTGTGTTGCTGCAGAAACTGATAAAGGTGCCAGGCCTGATCACCATAATGGGTCAGATCTCCTGCCTGCTTGTTGCCGTGCCAGTGGCTCAAGGGTGCGTGTAGCTGATCCGGATCGACCGGCTCACGGTCCAGCAGGTCGTGGTCGTATATCCAATGCAGTGCCAACGAGTAGGCATCTGCAATGAAAACAGCCATCACCAACGGGCGGGTCAAGGAAGGTGTCAGCATGAGCGTTGTGATCCGAATCCGTTAACAACCGTTGTTAAGCGTAGCAGAAATTTCGGTTTGCCCGAGATAAAAAAAGCCGACCAATGGTCGGCAAGGCTCAGTGCTGATGGCTCCCTCTCGCTCAGTGCAGCTTGAGTCTGGGACGGATCACCCGGTTGATGCGATCAACCAGCGTGATCAGAAACGTTTTGATGTAACCGTGTATTGCCAGCTGGTGCAGCCGGTAGAGCGAGACATAGACCAGCCGCGCAAGGCGTCCTTCAACCATAAGGCTGCCCTTGGACAGGTTGCCCATCAGGCTGCCGACGGTGCTGAATCGGCTGAGCGATACCAGCGAGCCATAGTCCTTGTACTCATAGGCCGGCAGGGCCTCTTCACGCAGAATTTTGCGGAAGTGGCGATACAGAAAGCTGGCCATCTGGTGCGCTGCCTGAGCACGGGGCGGCACATTGCCGTTGCCGTCCGTACGTGCACAGGCAGCGCAGTCACCGAGGGCAAAAATGCGCTTGTCCTCGGTGGTACGAAGATCCGGCTGCACCACCAGCTGATTGAGGCGATTGCACTCCAGCCCGTCCAGCGACTGCATGAAGTCCGGTGCGCGGATACCGGCGGCCCAGACTTTCAGCTCCGCCTCGATCACTTCACCGGTATCGGTGACCAGCCCCTTCTCGTTTACAGAAGCAACCTTGGTGTTTTCGCGGACACTGACTCCCAGTTTTTCCAGTTCATGACGGGCTGCCGAAGAGATTCGGGGCGGCAAGGCCGGGAGTATGCTCGGGCCTGCTTCAACCAGAATCACTTCCAGCCGCTGCCTGTCCAGTTTTGACAGACCATAGGCGCTGAGTTCGCGTGCGGTATTGAACAGTTCGGCCGACAGCTCAACACCGGTGGCACCGGCGCCGACAATCGCGATGCGCAGGCGTGCATTCGGCGTGTTGCTGGTCTTGAGCCATGACTCAAGCAGTGTATGGCGAAACTGCTCGGCCTGTTCACGGCTGTCGAGAAAGGTACAGTGGTCGGCCACGCCCTCGACGCCAAAATCGTTGGTTACGCTGCCTACGGCCATCACCAGGTAGTCGTAATACAGCTCGCGGCCGGGCAGAATCATCTGGCCGTCCTGCCCGCACACAGGGGCAAGGTGAATGCAACGCTGCTCTCGATCCAGTGACTGCATCTGGCCAATCTGAAATTTGAAACCGGCGCTGCGGCCCTGAGCGTTGTAGCTCAACTCATCGAGGCCGGCATCCAGCGACCCAGTTGCCACTTCATGCAGCAGAGGCTTCCAGATATGCGTTGGCTCACGGTCCACGAGCGTGACCTTGAGGCCCTTGCGGCTGTACTTGCGGGCCAAGCGGGTTGCAAGCTCAAGCCCGCCGGCGCCGCCGCCGACAATCACGACATGTTGATAAAGGGGAGATGACTGTTCCATGGCAACAATTATCCTGCAATTGTGGCAGCATTGATCTGCTGCCTTGGCGAGAATTATTGGCCACTATGGTACTTAATGCGAAAGTTGTAGGGACATGACAGTTTGTGCAATTTTGTGGTTTTTTTGTAGCCGTTTGTACACTACCTGTACCCGCTCAGGTGGGTATAATGGCGCGATTACATAATAATTATCAGACACCGGTTTGACCGGTGCGGCAACAGGTCACGCCCATGAGTGAAATTTCCCGCCTTCGCAAGTTTGTTTCACCCGAGATTATTTTTGGCAGTGGTGCTCGCAAGACCGTTGCCAACTACGCGGTTACCTTTGGTGCGCGCAAGGTACTGCTGGTGTCTGACCCCGGCGTTGAACAGGCGGGCTGGGTGGCTGAAATCGAGTCTCTGTTGCTTGAACAGGGTATCGGCTGTGTTCGTTTCACCGAGGTATCCCCCAACCCACGGGTTGAGCAGGTGATGCGCGGTGCCGAAATCTATGCCGAGCAGGGCTGTAACGTGATTGTCGCCGTTGGCGGCGGCAGCCCGATGGACTGCGCCAAAGGGATCGGCATTGTCAGTGCCCATGGCCGCAGCATTCTTGAGTTTGAGGGGATCGACCGCATTCAGAGCCCGATTCCGCCGCTGATCTTCATCCCCACCACCGCCGGTACTTCAGCGGATGTGTCACAGTTCGCGATCATTTCCAATCAACAGGAACGCTTCAAGTTCTCCATCGTCAGCAAATCCGTGGTGCCGGATGTGGCGCTGATTGACCCTGATACCACCCGCACCATGGATGCCTTCCTGACCGCCTGCACCGGCGTGGATGCACTGGTACATGCCATTGAAGCGTTTGTATCCACCGGCAGCGGTGCGCTGACCGATATGCATGCACTGGATGCCATCCGGCTGATCAACGGTCATCTGGCGCTATTGGTAGAACAGCCTGATGACAGCCACCTGCGTGAACAGGTAATGCTGGGATCAATGAAGGCAGGTCTGGCGTTTTCCAATGCAATACTGGGCGCCGTGCACGCGATGTCACACAGCCTGGGCGGCTATCTGGACCTGCCTCATGGCCTCTGCAACGCCATGTTGCTGGAGCACGTAATCGACTTTAACTACGATGCCGCCACGGACCGCTTCCGTATTGTCGCAGAAACCATGGGGATCGATACGCGTGGTTTGAGCCAGTCTCAGGTCAAGCGTCGCTTGATGCAGCACGTGATCTCACTCAAGCGTGAAGTTGGCCTGTATCAAAAGCTGGCCGAGCAGGGAGTGCATCTGACCGATATTCCCTGGTTAAGCGAGAACGCACTAAAAGACCCCTGTATTCTGACCAACCCGCGCAAGTCCAACCGGCGTGATGTTGAGGCCGTGTATGAAGAAGCCCTCTGACGAGAGTGGTCTTACGTTTGAAGACCTGATTGGTCTTGGTGGCCATTCAGCGCGCAAGAGTTACTACCCCGAACTACTGAATAAGGTCGAAGAGCTGGAAGCGGAGCGCAACCGCTACAAGTGGCTGTTCGAGAATGCCCTGCATGGCATCTTTCAGGCCGAACTTGATGGCAGTCTGACCCGTTCCAACCGTGCGCTGGCGCGTATCTGTGGCTACTCGGACCCGGTGCAGATGGAACATAAGGTCAATCTGGCAGATGATCTGCTGTTCGACCCGCAAGAGCTTGACCGCATCTGCCAACAGCTGACGCAGACCGGCCAGTTGTTTCTGTATGAAACCCGCCTGCGTCGAACTGATGGCAGCCCAGTAGAGGTTTCGATGAATATCCTGCTGCGACAGGAGTCGGATGGCGCCATTATTGAAGCTTTTGTGGCCGATATTACCGAACGCAAGCGCGTGCAGCAGCGGATGAGAACCCTCAACGAAGAGCTGGAACAACGCGTCGGTGAGCGCACCCGTGAGCTGGTCAGTCTCAATGATCGGCTCTGGCATGAGGTCAGTATTCGCCAGCAGGCCGAGCACGAAATGCAGCTGGCCAAAGAGGCTGCAGAGGCGGCCAACCTCAGCAAGGATAAGTACCTGGCCGCTGCCAGCCACGACCTGCTGCAGCCGCTGAATGCCGCCCGTTTACTGGTAGCGGCCTTGCAGGAGCGCAGCCTGCCGACAAGCGAATCGGAGCTGGTCGACCGGGTGCATCTGGCGCTTGATGGTGCCGAACATCTGCTGACCGATCTGCTGGACATCTCACGACTGGATCAGAATGCGGTACAGCCGGAGTTGCAGAGCTTTCCCGTCGAGCGACTGTTGCAGGGGCTGCAGGCCGAATTTGAGCCCGTTGCGCAACAAGCCGGGTTAAGCTTCCGCACACGCCCTTCACGCCACTGGATCAGCAGCGACCTGAGACTGCTGACCCGTATACTGCGCAACCTGCTCAGCAATGCCTTTCGTTACACTGATGAAGGTGGCGTGCTGCTGGGGTTCAGGCGACGGGGGGATCGACTGCTGATTCAGGTATGGGATACCGGTGGCGGGATACCGCAGGACCAGCAACAGGCGATCTTCGATGAATTCTGCCGTTTGAGTCAGCATCGCAGCCGCAAGGCCGGTGTCGGCCTGGGGCTGGCGATTGTGGATCGTATCGCGCGGATGCTGGCGCACCCTGTCAATCTCAACTCAAGACTGGGGGCAGGCTCGTGTTTCGAGCTGTCGGTGCCGCTGGTTTGTGGCAGCAGCGGAATGCTGGGCGTGTCTGCCAGTGGGCCTGCAGCGATCCCCTCGGATGTGCTCAATGGTCGCCAGATTCTGGTACTGGATAATGACCATTCCATTCTCGCCAGCATGGAGGCGCTGTTGGGTGGATGGGGCTGTGATGTTGTACTGGCGCCCGACCTTGAGGCCGCAATGGAACGGTTGCAGGCCTGCCATGTGGAGCTGATTCTGGCGGATTATCATCTTGAAGAAGGGACTACCGGGCTCGAGCTGCTGTCACTGATGCAGGCGCAGGGGATGCCCTGTGTGCCGGTTGTCATGTTGACGGCCGACCGCAGTGACCCGACCCGCAAGGCGTTTCGTGATGCCGGTGTGCGGGTGCTGAACAAACCGATCAAACCGGGCAAACTGCGGGCACTGATGAGTCACCTGCTAGACACCGACAGTTAAGGATCAGCCCTTACCCTTGGTGTTCGAGGCCATGCGTTCAGGATTGAAGCCCAGCAGTGCCAGAAGCGTGAATACGGCAGTCGTTGCCAGTGTTATCAGCAGGGCTGTCTGGTTCAGTTCCAGATAGAGTGCAAACCGAACCAGCTCGACGGCGTGGGTAAAGGGATTGAAGCTGCAGACCCAGTACAGCCACTCACTGGACTCCCTCATCTTCCACAGCGGATACAGTGCCGATGACATGAAGAACATTGGGAAAATCACGAAATTCATCACCCCGGCAAAGTTTTCCAGCTGACGAACTCGCGAGGACAGAAACAGGCCGATGGCCCCCAGCAGAAAGGCGGTCAGCAGCAGCGCCGGCAGTACGGCGACCAGCCCCCAAAGCGGTGGCTCCACCCCCACCAGCCAGCCAAGTGCGATGAAGGCATAAACCTGTGCCAGCGACAGCAGGGCAATGGACACCAGTTTACAAAACAGGAGCCAGGCGCGTGGCAATGGGCTCATCAGCAGCACCTTCATGCTGCCCATCTCACGGTCATAGACCATCGACAGTGACCCCTGCATGCCGTTGAACAGCAGAATCATGCAACACAGCCCTGGCAGGATGTAGGTTTCGTAGGTGATATAGGTCTGGTAGGGGGGGATGATCGATACCCCGAGCGCTGCCCTGAAACCGGCAGCAAAGACCACCAGCCACAGCAGAGGGCGGATCAAGGCACTGAGAAAACGGGTACGTTGATGAACAAAGCGCAAAAATTCCCGCTTCAGCACGCCCTTAAAACAGATCAGGTAGGCTTTTAATGGCATGCCGTTGGCTCCTCAAGCCCGGTAATCCGCTCGAACGCCTTTGCCAGTGAGGGGCAATGATGTTCGGAGCAGATCGCAGAGGCAATGTTGTCGGCGAGTATCTGTCCCTTATGCAGGATCAGTACCGGATCGTCCTGCTCGATCTCTTCAATCAGATGAGTGGCCCAGAGTACGGTCAGGTTCTTGCCAGCGCACAGCTCGCGCACGTGGCGATTGATCGCCTGCCGAGAAGCGGTGTCGAGACCGACTGACGCTTCATCCAGCAGCAGTACCGAGGGCTCATGCAACAGGGCACGGGCGATTTCAACCCGGCGCCGATGACCGCCATTGAGGCTGCGAATACTGTCATGCAGGCGATCACTCAGCTGCAGTCGCTCCAGCAGCGGGGCTGCAGCGGTACGCACCTGGCGTGTCGACAGTCCGTGCAGGGCACCATGGTACTCCAGGTTCTGCAATACACTCAGGTCCTGATCCAGCGTACTGTGCTGAAACACAACCCCGATTCGCTGCATGAGAGCCCGAGGCTGTTGCCTCAGCGCCAGCCCATCGATGCGAATTTCACCCTGCTGCAGGGCAAACAATCGAGTCAGCAGGGCATAGAGCGTACTCTTGCCTGCGCCGTTGGGGCCAAGCAGGGCGTTGAAGCGCCCCGGTTCAAGCCTGAAGCTGATATTGTCCAGTGCCAGGCGGTGGCCGTAGCGAAAGCTGATATCCTGTGCCTCGATACTCATCGGCTCATCACTCCAGTGTGACCACACCCCAGGGGTAGCGTCCCACTTTGATTGACTTGATCACTTTCATCTTATCGATATCAATCACCGAGACATCACCACTGACACCATTGGTGGTCAGCAGGTATTTCTGATCAGGTGTGAACTCCATGTGCCAGACCCGGCGCCCGACCAGCAGATAGTCCAGCACCTCGTAGCTGGATGCATCCACGACCGCAACATGGTTGGCAGGGCCCAGAGCGACAAAGGCAAAACGGCCATCCGCTGACAGCTTGACGCCGACAGGCTGAATCTTGTCGGGATGGATACCCCGAATCTGGAAGTTCAGCTTCTTGATGATTTCACGGCTTGCCACATCAATGATCGAAACGGTTCCACCGATCTCGGCGGACGCCCACAGCATGCTGCCATCGCGGGTAAATTCAACATGGCGAGGGCGCTGATCCACCAGCGTATTGTCGACCAGTTCATGGGTTTCGGTATCAATCCAGTGCAACATGCTGGTGGTTTCACTGGTATTGACCGCCCAACGCCCATCAGGACTGACGGCCATGCCTTCGGGCTCGACCCCAACCTCAATCTGTGCCAGCACCTCATGCGACTCGGTGTTAACCACGGTTACCAGCGCATCGTCTTCATTGGCGATATACAGGCGACGATCATCCGGGTGCAAGGAGAACTGCTCCGGGTCTTCGCCCGATGGCAAGTTGGCGATAATTTTGCGACTGGCCAGATCCATCACCTGCACGGTATCGGAGTCGCTGGCGCAGATGTAAAGACGGGACTTGTCCTTTGACAGAATAATACCTCGTGGACGTTGCCCCACCGATACCGTGTCGGTCACTTCCAGGGTTTTCAGGTCAATGAATGACAATGTGTCATCCTTTTCATTGGAAACAATCGCTGTTGCCGCGTGTGCCAACGGGGTGGCCAGCATGGCTGAAACCAGTGCTGCCTTGATGAACGGAATACGCATGGCCGTTAAACTCCTTCGTTATTATTGAACCTGACACTTACTTTCGCTGGCGTCATAGCCAAGGGTGTCCAGGTCTGTGACCGGGTGCAGAAACCCTTCCTGCGGTGATTGTGAAACCAGCGCGCGTGGGTGGACCAGCGGAATGGGCTGCCGCAGCTGGCCGCTCCAGGGGCGGTAGGACAACTTGCGCCCCTTGAATGCACCGAGCTGAAATTCGGGTGACAGAATAAAGGCCTTTAGTGTGGCGGGATCGGTACTGCTGGTCTGGGTAACCGCTTCGGCAAAGGTGCGTACGCCGGCCCAGCTGGCATAGTCATGGCTGTTCATCCAGCGACCGGCCTGTTTTTCAAAGCGGCTGTGCAACTGGGCGGCACCCCAGGCCTCAACCACCTTGTGCCAGGCGACCGGGCTCATGCCCTGAGTGCCTGCGACCGGCCTTGGGTACCAGGTGTTGTAGGGGACATATTCACCGAAATCCCCGCGTTCATCGGCCACCAGAACAACGTCATATTCACGGGTCTGAGTGAAAGGCGGAAGTTCCTTCTGGGCGGTCCGGCGCAGATCAGTGTCGTAGTCCCAGCTCTTGCGCTCAATGACTTTTGCACCGAAGCGATCGGCGCTGCGCTGCAATGAGTCGGCATAGGCCTTGTCTTCAGGCTGGTTGCCTTCCAGTAACAGCCATTGACTCCAGCGCCTTGATGCCAGCCACTGTCCCAGTGCGTCGGTCAGCATGGCGCGTGATGGAAGGGTGTGCAGCATGCCGGGTATGCAGGCGTTGCTGCGCAGCTCATTGTCTGAGCTGCCGGCATTGATCAGGACGGCATCATCGGGCAACTGTGTTGCAATCTGGCGCAACTGATCCGCATTAAGGTTGAGTACAAACAGCCTCAGGCCCTGATCGTACAGCGTCTGGGCATGGGCTATCAGGCTGGCTGAGTCTGGACTGCTGAGAGTATGCAGACTGTACTTATGTTTCAGGAAGCGGCCAGTTGAGTTGCTGTCGCTGATGCCCAGTTCGGCTCCACGCAGGCCGGCATCAGCAGGCTCTGGCAGAATATTCGACAGCACCGGGCCATGGTCGGCCTCAAAGCCCAGGTAGGCGATCTGAATCTCCAATGCGCTCGCACCGGCTGTCTGGCTGAAGGGCAGCAGGGCCATGTAGGCGGTTAACGTCAGACGGTTCAGTGATTTCATGATGTGCGCTCAGGTCTTTATCATTGTTATGGACCCAGCTTAGGGGGCAGGCGAGACAGGTGAAATATTCAGAAAGTACGAAACATTCAGTACCGAAGTAGTATGTTGCGCCTGAGCGTGGGGCCTAACATGGTGTGAACCATTACGCCAAACACAGGAAACACCCATGTCCAGACTGAAAACCTGCCTCGTTGGCTCGCTGCTGTCGTTGTCCGCTATGACAACCCATGCCGCCGGTGATCTCACAACTCGCCCTGAAGCCTTGCCCGATCTGGTACTGGGGAGTGAGGTGACTGACTATGCCATGTCCCAGACACGCTATGAGCTGGAAACGGGCCAGGCCTATCGCCTGAAAGTGGTGTCCAGCGGATTCAAGGAATACGCCATGCAGGCACCTGAATTTTTCACTTCGATCTTTTTGCGTAAGGTGGAAGCGGGTGATATCGAGATCAAGGCCACAACACTGACTGAGCTTGAGTTCGAACAGGCAGGCGAAGCCGAGATCTACTTCGTACCGATCAAGCCTGGTGATTACCGCTTCTTCATGAAAGGGCTTGAAGGCAAGGGCATGGAAGGAGTCTTCAGCGTTCGCTGAAGTTGAATGCCATGCGAGCCGTCGTCAGACTGAACCTGCTGGTGGCAGCGGCCTTTTTACTGGCCCTGCTGCTGAGTCTCTATGCCCTGATGCATCAGGCACGCTCTGATATTCGCCGCGAGCTTTCGTCCGGCATGCGGATGGCAGAGCAACTGTTGATGCAGGCAGTTCGCTATCCGGAGCAGCTGGACTCTTTGCTGCAGGTGGAACTGAGGCACCTGAATTTGCAGGTACTGCCTGCCGGTGTGTCACCGACCCCCGAAAGCTGGGGGGGAGGTGACACACCGGACTGGTTTGCAGCACTGGTCTGGCCTGCGCATCAACCACTGTTTGAGCGACGCATTCCACTCAATGAGCAGGAGGTGCTGGTTCTGATCGCAGACCCTGCCGATGAGTTGGAAGAGGTCTGGGAATCGGCGTTGCAGATTTTCTGGTTGTTTTCCGGTGCGGCGCTGCTGTCGTCTGCCGCGATCAGCTGGGGCGTGAGCCGTGGCATGCGCCCGGTTGCTCAGATACTGCAGGCTCTGGATCGTATTCAGCATGGGCAATTCAATGCCCGCCTTGGCAACTACTCTGTGCCGGAGGTGCGACGTCTTGCCGATCATTTCAACCGTATGGCCGAGGTGCTGGAGCGTGAGCAATCGGATAACCGACGTCTGACCCGTGAGTTGATGGCGCTGCAGGAAAAGGAACGCAGCTACCTCGCTCGTGAGCTGCATGACGATCTGGGCCAATACCTGACTGGCATCCATGCCCAGGCCTACCTGCTGAGTAAAGCGTCGGACCGGGCTGATATCGTAGCGAAAACGGCACCCTTGATCGTGCGCGATTGCGAGCAGATTCAGCAGGGTTTTCGGCGCCTGATTCGCAGCCTGCATCCGGTGATACTGGAGCCGTTGGGGCTGGAAGAGTCTCTGCGCAGCCTGGCGGAGCAGTGGCAGCGCAGCAGTGGAATTGAGTGCCAGTTGCTGCTCAGAACCTTGCCGGAGTTGCCGGATGAGGAGTCAGCGACGCATCTTTACCGTTTACTGCAGGAAGCGTTGAATAATGTGGCGCGGCATGCTCAGGCAACACGGGTCTGTATCAGTTTGATCCGTTGTGGTGATCATCTGAGCTTACGCGTGCAGGACAATGGTCAGGGGCTGCCTGCCGAGCTGCGTCCTGGTGTGGGTCTGCGTTCAATGCAAGAGCGAGCTCGTTACATGAATGCCAGTCTGGAATTAACCTCGGCGGTGGGGCAGGGCCTGCTGCTCAAACTTGATCTTCCGTTGCCTGGGGGCGCACAGTGATGAAAATTCTGCTGACCGATGATCATGCGGTTGTACGTCAGGGCTATGCCAGTTTGCTGGAAGCCATGCTGGAACGGTGCGAGATCATCGAGGCTGGCTGTGGCCACGATGGTTTTGCGCTTTGGCTGCAACAGCGGCCCGACCTGGTGATATTGGATATCAACCTGCCCGATATCAGTGGGATCGAAACGGCCAAACGTATTCTGGAGCGGGATGCATCGGCAAAAGTACTGTTCTTCAGCATGTATGATGAGCTACCGATGGTTAAGCAGGCCCTGGATGCTGGCGCGCTGGGGTATATCACCAAGAGCAGTTCGCCCGAAATTCTGCTGGACGCTGTTAAGCGTGTGGTGCAAGGGCAGCCCTATGTGGAGCATGAGCTGGCAACGCGACTGGCGATGCAGGGCAAGGGCGGCGGCGATCCTCGGCTGGCCAACATGACACAGCGTGAGTTTGAGATTTTTGTCATGCTGGCGCGAGGCCTTACCCCGAAACACATTGCGGACCAGCTCTGTATCAGTGCCAAAACGGTGTCCAATCACAGTGCGCTTTTGAAGAGCAAACTGGAGGTCGGATCGACTGCGGAGCTGGTGCATCTGGCTATCCGCTGTGGCTTGATCAAGCCGGGCTGCTCTGAGCTGCCTTGAGCTTTACACTTGCCGTGGCAGGCTGCTCTCTGAAGTGATAATGGCCGCTGCACCTGATGAAGGTTGCAGCGGCCTTTCAGTTATGTGGCTGGTTACTCAATGGGGTGTTTAGGCGTCATCCAGTCGTGGGGGCAGCCGGTGCAGCCTTCCATCCAGGTGTTCTGAAAGGTTGCAAAGCGGAGTTTTGCTCCACGCAGGTCAGCGTTTTCAAGGTTGGCGTTATTGAGCTTGGCTTCCTGCAGGTCAGCATCACGCAGATTGCTGCCTGTAAAACGGGTTTTGGTCATCCATGCCATTTCAAGATTGGCGGCATAGAGGGTAGCCTGTTCGAATCGGGCATTGCTAAGACGGGCAAATGACAGATCCGCCCCATCCAGCCGTGCCTGTTTGAATTGAGCCCCCTGTGCAAACAGGGCCCAGCCACTAATGGCCACCATATTGGCTTCATTCAGTTTGGCACCGCGCAGGTTGGCCTTCTCCAGATTGGCCCGTGTGAGCAGCGCGTGGCTAAGATCGGCGCCTTCAAGATTCGCACCACGTAGATCTGCATGGCGCAAGTCGGCATAACGCAGATTGGCTTTGCTCAGGTTGATACCATCAAGCTGCATGCCGGCAAGGTTGTGTCCCTGCAGGTTGGCGCCCGGGCATTCGGCTTTTTGCGCGGGTTCACACGCGAGGGCTGTCAGTGGCAATGACAGGGCCAACGTGGGAATAATCAATTTAAGCATGGAAGATCTCCTGCCATGAAAAATGGGGCCGCTTGGGCCCCATGGGTTTACTTGTTAGCCCACTTCGGCAGCTTGAAGGCCCAGAAGGACCCGCCCTGTGGTACGGGCTTGGTCAGGTCGGCCATATCGCCGCCCCAGAGTGGCACGGCTCCACCGTAGCCGGAGGCGACACCAATGTACTGCTCACCGTCCATCTCCCAAGTGATGGGGCTGGAGATGATTCCGGAACCGGTCTGGAACTTCCACAGCTCCTTGCCGTTTTTGGCATCAAAAGCTTTCAAGTAGCCATCGCCGGTACCGGTAAAGACCAGTCCGCCCTTGGTGGTGAGAACGCCTGCCCACAATGGCAGCTTCTCCTTGTGCTCCCAGGCGGTTTCACCGGTGACCGGGTCCATGGCGCGCAGGATGCCGACATGGTCGTCATACATTTTGCGAATGCGGAAGCCCTGGCCAAGATAGGCCGCGCCTTTCTGGTAGGTCACCTCTTCAGTCCAGTAATCCTCTTTCCAGTGGTTGGCCGGAATATAGAACAGGCCGGTATCCTGGCTGTAGGCCATAGGGTTCCAGTTTTTGCCACCGAGGAATGGAGGAGATACCTCGATGGATTCGCCTTTTTTCTCACCGGGTTTGGGCGGTGGCGGACGCTGTCCTTCAACTTCTGCCGGACGCCCGGTGTCAGGATCGATATGGGTGGCCCAAGTGATGTTGTCAACGAACGGGAAGGCGTGCATGAACTTGCCGTTCTCACGGTTGACTACATAGAAGAAGCCGTTACGGTCGGCGTGAGCCGTGGCCTTGACGGTCTTGCCATCGTCATCATATTCAAACAGCACCAGTTCGTTGTTGCCGGAGAAGTCCCAGGCATCATTGGGGGTATGCTGATAGAACCATTTCACCTCGCCGGTGCTGGGATCGACGCCAACCTGTCCCGATGTGTAGAGGTTGTCATAGTCCAGCGGATTGCCGCCAGGTGAAGTGCGCTCCCAGGTGTTCCAAGGGGCGGGGTTGCCGGCACCGATGATGATGGTGTTGGTTTCGACATCAAAGCTGGCGCTCTGCCAGGGGGCGCCGCCGCCATGGCTCCAGGCTTCGACCTTACCGGTCTCGGTGTTGGGATCATCTGGCCATGTGGGGGCACGAGGGTCACCGGTCGGCGTACTTTCCTTGCCATTCAGGCGACCCATATGACCTTCAACGAACGGACGCATCCAGATCTCTTCACCGGTGTCCGGGTCACGCGCGAACAGTTTGCCGACTACACCAAACTCGTCACCCGATGAGCCATGAATCAGCAGTACCTTGCCGGTTTTCTGATCCTTTACCAGTGTGGGAGCACCGGTCATGGTATATCCGGCACTGTGATCACCGAATTTCTGCTTCCAGACAACCTTACCGGTGTTCTTGTCCAGCGCCACGATGGCAGCATCCAGCGTGCCGAAGAATACCTTATCACCAAAGATGGCGGCACCGCGGTTTACCACATCGCAGCAGGGGCGAATATCGTCCGGCAGACGTGCACTGTAGGACCAGATCTGTTTACCGGTGCGGGCGTCGATGGCGAAGATGCGTGAGTAGGAACCGGTCACATAGATAACACCGTCATGCACCAGCGCTTGTGACTCTTGTCCACGCTGCTTTTCATCACCGAAGGAAAATGACCATGCCGGCGTCAGCATCTCGATGTTATCAGTATTGATGGCGCTCATCGGGCTGTAACGCTGCGCCTTGGGCCCGATGCCATAGCCAAGTACATCCTGCGGGGTGCTCTGGTCGTTAAGTATGTCGTCCCAGCTGACATTGGAAGAGGCAGCCTGTACCCCTGCACTGCCAAGGCTGATGGCGATGCCCAGTACTGCGGTCTGGACAGATCCCGCCAGCAGGGCGCGGCGTGGCGCTTTTATATTTGTTTTCATCAGTTCAATACCCTGTTGAGTGGTGTTCAGCCAGCCTCGTTCGAGAGTGGCCATTGCCAGAGCATTGTGTTCAGCAAGAGGGGGTTCAGGCGACGGAAGCCGACCCTGAAAAGCTGGGAATGGAGGTGGATGTGAGCGGGAGATTCCACATGGTTACCGGGAAAAAATCCCTTACAATCAAATGGTTATGCTTTAGTTTTACTACCTTGGTGTGACTGAATCAACCCCTGGTACTGGTTATCTGTGAAATTTACTACCAAAGGCCAATGTTTTGGGTGCCAAGGTTGAATTCTGGCGCTGTGACGGCTGGTTCATCATGAGCTCATCAAGGTCGGGGCCTGTTCCCCGGCTGCGTTCTGTCAGATAAAACAAGAAACGGGTGAACAACCATGTCCAAGCATAACAAACTCACCGGCCTGTTGGCTGCCACTTTGATGGCTTCTGCACTTTCCGGCCAGGTACTGGCGCACGGCGATGTCACGCCTCAGGCAGTGGATACCGAAGGGCTGTCCAGTCTGGGTGAAGACTGGGCAGATACCAACCCCTATCGTGCGCCTTCTGATGACCACGATCTGGCGGTGAAGATTGGTGCCTCAGCCTATAACCAGAATTGTGCTCGCTGTCATGGACTGGACGGTATTTCAGGCGGTATCGCACCGGATCTGCGTTACCTGAGCCCGGATTTTGAAGGTGATGACTGGTTCAAGTACCGCGTGATAAACGGGGCGGTACGTGATGGCGCCGTCTACATGCCCAAAATGGCGGATACGTTGAGTCAGGAGGCGCTCTGGGCGATCAGAACCTGGCTGGAGACCAAGTATGTTGAGGAATAAGCTGCTGACACTGCTTATATCCCTGATGGCGGGCCTGCTCGGAAACGAGCAGGCTTTTGCGCGTTTGTATGATGACGTGATCGACTCGGGATATATTCGTATCGGTGTATACAAGGACTTTCCACCGTATTCATGGGAGGAACAGGGCAAGCCTGCCGGGCTGGATGTGGATATCGCTCGCCACATTGCGGATAAGCTGGAGCTTGATCTGCAGCTGCACTGGATCACGCCCGACGAAGGTCTCGAAGATGACCTGCGCAACAATGTCTGGCGGGGGCACTATCTGGACAAGGATGAAGACAATCCTCTTGCGCTGAAAAACGTGGCAGACGTGATGCTGCGAGTGCCCTATGACAAAGCCTATGCCTACAAACGGGATTCACTGGGGTATTTGATCAACGAATTCGTGGTCATGATGGCGCCCTATCATGAAGAACGCTGGCAGGTCGCCTATGACTCGCAGCGATTGGACTCAGTCAAAACTGTTGCGGTGTTTCAGTATGAGCCTGTAGGGGTCGAGGTTGATACCGTGCCTGCTTTTTATTTTACATCCGCTCTGAATGGCCGGCTGCGTGACAAGACTCGCCATTACGTCAACCCACGTGCTGCATTTGAAGCCATGGAGCAGGGTGAGGTTGCAGCCGTGATGGCAATGCGATCAGAGATCGACTGGTTGCTGGAGCAGGGCGGCAATCCACGCTTCAGGCTGGCGGAAAACAGCTTCCCGACCATGGGCAGGCAGATGTGGGATGTAGGTATTGCGGTGCGTGAGACTGATCGTCAACTGGGGTATGCCGTTGAAGCGGTACTTGACGACATGATCAGGGGCGGTCAGATGAAGCAGATCTTCGAGCGTTATGGGGTGCGTTTCAGTGCGCCGTCTTTCTATCAGGTGGAGCAGGCAGCCCAGACTCAAGCGCAATAACCCGGTCAGGATTCACACAATAAAAACAAGAGGAATGACACATGCAGATGTTTCGCTCAGGCCTTGTTGGTCTGCTGGCTCTGTTGTTTACGGGGGCGTTGCAGGCGGGTACTCCCGATGATCCCCTCAATTCAGTGATGTGGGACTACACGCGGAAAATTTTTCTGGGGGATGCAGACTACCGCTTTGAGCCTCGTATCAAAGTTGAAGTCCCGGCATTTGCCGAAGACCCTGCCCAGGTGCCGATCAGTATCGATGCCAGTGCCTTTGCCGGTGAGATCGAGCGCATTGTGGTCTGGGCTGACCTGAACCCGATCCAGCATATCTTCGACTACTACCCGATTAAGAACGCCAACGGTCGCGTTTCACTGCGCATTAAGGTGCAGCAGAGTACCGCAGTGCGAGCGGCCGTGCTGACCAAAAGCGGCAGCTGGCATATTGGCTATGCCCAGCTCGAAGCGGCCGGTGGTGGTTGCACCACGCCCAGTATGGGTAATGCGGACCCTTACTGGCAGAGTCACCTCGGCGAAGTTCAGGCGCGCCGCTTCAGCAACGCAGAAGGCGAGGGATCTCGGCTTAAATTGCGTGTAATCCACCCGATGGACACTGGGTTGGTGGATGCGATTCCGGAGTTTTATCTGCAGCAGCTTGAATTGCGTAATGGGGCCGGCGAGGTTCAGATCCGTATGGAGTTGTCTCAGCCGGTATCTGAAAACCCGGTGATCAGCTTTGATCTCGATGAAGATACGACCGGTTATACCCTCTGGCTGAGGGATAACGGTGGTAATGAATTCACACGGCCACTTTAGGAGGTTCAGATGAAACGGATAACCGCTTTATTGTGCCTGCTGGTCTCTCTGTCGGCCAGCGCAGCGTCGTTCGATTATGGGCTTAAGCCGGTGGAAGTGGCCGAGAACACCTGGTTCATTGAGGGGCGTACCGAAGACTTCAGCGTTGAAAATGGTGGTAACATCGTCAATACCGCCTTCATCGCAACCGGCGATGGGGTACTGGTACTGGATACAGGTGTATCACGTCGTTATGGCGAAGCGTTGCTTGAAGCGATTCGGTCGGTCACGGATGAGCCTATTCGCATGGTGATCAATACCCATCAGCATCCCGATCACTTTCTGGGTAATCAGGCATTCCAAGATGTTCCCATTGTGTCTCTGGCGGAGACCCAGCAGCAGATTCGAAACCACGGCGACAGTTTTGCCGAAAACATGTACCGGCTGGTAGGGGACTGGATGCGGGGCACGGAAGTGGTGGTGCCGACCGAGACGCTTGAGCCCGGTGTGCAGCAGATGGGTAACCATCGACTGGAGTGGATCCGCATGAGTGGGCACAGTGGTGCTGATCTGGTGCTGTTTGATCACAGCACCGGAGTGCTGTTTCCCTTTGATATGGTGTTCTATCAGCGCGCTCTCACTACGCCACATACCCCTGGCCTGCAGCAATGGCGAGAGGAAATTGCACAACTGCGGCAGTACCCGTTCAAGCTGATGCTGCCAGGCCATGGGCCGATGGTGAGCGATCAGCGCGCACTTGATCAGATGGACGCCTATCTGGTCTGGCTGGACAAAACGTTGCGTGATACCGCAGAGCAGGGCTTGAGCATGACTGAAGTGATGCAGCTGCCGATCCCTTCCGAGTTTGACAGCATCGCCCTGCGTGAAGTCGAGTTCCAGCGCAGCGTTGTTCATCTCTTTCCTGCCTATGAAGAGGCGGCTTTTGGCCGTTGACGGCTGCGGCAAAGGCCAGTCAATGCAGGCTCTCCAGCCGGGTATTACTACCAAGTGAGGAGAAAACTGCTTCGCCCGTTCAATTGTTCCAAACGGGGTCAAATTCAAGAATGCCTGTACGGGTCGGGAAATTTTCCCGGCTCTCTCCCGAACAACAAAAATCCTCAAAGGGGACAGCGATGAAGAAATTTGGCTGCCGTAATGGCTTCGCTCTATCCACGCTGGTTGCAGCCATGTCGGTTGCAACACTGGCGCAGGCAGGTGTGACCGACAAGGATATTCTCGCCGATCATATGACAACGGACGCGATTGTGACCAACGGCCTCGGGCTGCAGGGCCAGCGCTACAGTCCGCTTGATGCACTCAACACAGAAAACGTTCAGGAACTGCGTCCGGTCTGGTCGCTGTCTTTCGGTGGTGAGAAGCAGCGTGGGCAGGAATCCCAGCCGATGGTCAAAGATGGCGTGATGTACGTCACGGCCTCCTATTCACGCGTGTTTGCTGTTGATGCCCGTACCGGTGACGAGCTGTGGGAATACAATGCCCGACTGCCTGATGGCATCATGCCTTGCTGTGACGTGATCAACCGTGGTGTAGGTCTGTATGATGACCTGGTAATTTTCGGCACCCTGGATGCCAAGCTGGTAGCCCTGAACAAGGATACCGGCAAGGTGGTCTGGATCAAGAAAGTGGCCGACTACAAGGAAGGCTACTCGATTACGGCTGCACCGCTGATCGTGAAAGGTAAGATCATTACCGGTGTATCCGGTGGCGAATTCGGCGTAGTGGGCAAGGTTGAAGCCTATGATGCCAAAACCGGTGATATCCTCTGGACCCGTCCGACCGTGGAAGGCCACATGGGATATGTTTGGAAGGATGGCAAGAAGGTTGAGAATGGCATCTCCGGTGGCAAGCCGGGCCAGACTTGGCCAGGTGATCTCTGGAAAACGGGCGGTGCTGCTACCTGGCTGGGCGGTACCTACGATCCGGATACCAACCTGCTGTTCTTCGGTACCGGTAACCCCGCTCCATGGAACTCGCATCTGCGTCCGGGTGATAACCTGTTCTCCTCATCGCGTCTGGCAATTAATCCGGATGACGGCAAAATTGTATGGCACTTCCAGACCACGCCTCACGACGGTTGGGACTTCGATGGCGTGAACGAGGTTATTTCGTTCGATTACACCCAGGGTGGAAAAACGGTGAAGGCGGCGGCCACTGCCGACCGTAACGGCTTCTTCTANNTTCATCCGTGGTTTCCCGTTTGTTGACAAGATCACCTGGGCCGAAGGTCTGGATGAGAAAGGCCGTCCGGTCTACAAGGACGGTGGCCGTCCGGGTAATCCGCTCGATGCCAAAGAGGGCAAGCAGGGTGAGTCCGTTGTGTCTGCGCCTTCTTTCCTGGGCGGCAAGAACTGGATGCCGATGGCGTACAGCCAGGATACCGGGCTGTTCTACGTACCCTCCAACGAGTGGGAGATGGATATCTGGAACGAACCGATCTCCTACAAGAAAGGGGCTGCCTATCTGGGTGCCGGTTTCACCATCAGGCCGATGAATGAAGAGTATATTGGTGTGCTGCGTGCGATCGATCCGGTTAACGGCAAGGAAGTATGGCGCTACAAGAACTACGCGCCGCTTTGGGGTGGGGTGCTGACCACTAAGGGCAATCTGGTGTTCACCGGTAATCCCGAAGGCTACCTGATGGCATTCGATGCCAAAACCGGCGAGATGCTGTACAAGTTCAACACCGGTTCAGGCATTGTCGGTTCGCCGATTACCTGGGAGATGGATGGTGAGCAGTACGTCTCCGTTGTGTCCGGCTGGGGTGGTGCAGTGCCTCTCTGGGGTGGTGAAGTGGCCAAGCGTGTCAAACACCTGAACCAGGGTGGCTCTGTCTGGACCTTCAAACTGCCGAAAAAAAGCTGATCGACTGATACCCGCTGTTTGAAAAAGCCCTGCCGGCTCTGTCGGCAGGGCTTTTTTGTTGAACTTTCAGCTTAGCTTTTAATCTATTAATATCAATTGGATATAAAGCATATCTTATGTTGCACCTGCTTCTGCTACCTTTAGGCAGAGTCGTAATACTCCGGCATTGATACGGTTCAGTCTGCCTCGGTAGTGCGCCTGAAAGCGTGCGCAAAACCTTCTGTTGTTGCATATATCAAGGTCTCCCCTTGGGCGAACATCACCCCATCGTAATCACGATGTCATGACCGATGTTTCTATTTGGGGGAAACCATGAACAATAAAAAATTCACCACCAGACTTCTGCCTGCAATGATTGCAATGGGTATGGCGGCCCAGGCTCAGGCCGAGATCAAGCTGTATGATCAGGAAGGTACAACGTTCTCGACCGATGGCCTGATCAACGCTTTCTACGTACACAGTGACAATGATGGCCGCGAGCAGTCTCGTGTCAAAATGGGCTTCCTGCCCAACTGGATCGGTTTCAATTTCGGCAAGGAAACAGGTGACCTGAAGCTTGGTGCGCGTTCATCGTTCTGGGTCAGCATCAATGATTCCGATGTGGTGCGTGCCAATAATCAGGGGCGGGGTGAGTCTCTGGGTACCGATACTGGCATCGATGTACGTCAGTTCTACGGCACAGTCGATGGTGACTGGGGCCAGGTGTTGATCGGTAAGGACTTTGGTCTGTTCAACCGTACCAACATCATGTCAGACGAGTTGCTGCTCGGTTATGGCCAGACTTCTGATGCATTGGGTCTGATTGATGGTGGCAACGTTTCCTTCGGCAACATCGGCAGTGGCTATACCTATCCGTTCCCGAAAGCACAGATCACGTACCGTTCGCCCACCCGCAATGGCCTCCAGCTGGCGGTTGGTATCTTTGATCCAAGCAAATCGTCGGCTGACTCGTCAGAAGATGCACCGCGTTTTGAAGGTGAACTGACCTACACAGTAAACACCGACTCCTTGGACTTCAAAGCGTGGCTGGGTGGCTTGTATCAGAGCTCTGATGACCCAGTAGCTGATACAAGTGTGGATTCGACAGGTGTTTCCTACGGCGCCAACGTCAAATTTGGTGATCTGTCACTGACGGCATCCGGCTTCCAGAGCGAAGGTATCCACCCGGCAGCAATCGACAACTTTGTAGCGGATGAAAGTGTTGAGCTTGATGGGTATCTGGTGCAGGGTTCCTACAGCTTTGGCCCGAACCGTGTAGCCCTTTCATATGGTGAAAACGAAGGTGACAATGGCGCCGACTTCACCTACGAAAATACAGCAGTTGCCTGGTTCTATACTGTGAACAGCAATCTGAAACTGATTGCCGAGTACGACCAGACCGAAATCAGTGGTTCCACTCTGGGTACCGAAAAGAACGATACCATGGCCTTTGGTGCCGTCCTGACCTGGTAAACCTGCAGTACCACTCCTGGCGCGCAGCCGGCTCCCCTTCGCCGTCTGCGCGTTTTTTTGTCTGCCATTTGAAGCAGTACTTTGGGAGTAGATGATCAGTTGGTATCAGACTCCCGCAGCATGGGCCTGTTCAGCCCAAAACCGCTACTTTCATGCTGCTTTTACTGATGTTTGAAGTACTCAAGTAGCATTACCCGCCCCTGTAGTGCTGGCTACAATGTGGGTATACCCATATCTGCGCGAGTGTACCCCTATGAACGCGCCTGTACTGCACAGTCCCGTCCGTTCTGCCATGTCATCGGCACGCGATCCTGAAACGGCATCTCGGGAGTTGGCCACGGCACTTGATCATCCTGAACTTGGTTTCGTTCTTTTTTTCTGCTCGGCAGAGTATGACCTGAATGCACTTGCGCACAGTCTCAATGATGCCTTTGGCGAGGTTCAGCTGGCAGGCTGTACCACTGCAGGTGAGCTGACACCGCGTGGCTACGATCAGGGAACCATCACCGCCATCGGCTTTGATCGTCATCTTTTTGCCGTTGAAGTCGGGCTGATAGAAGAGCTGGAAAAGTTCAGTCTGACCGATGCCCAGTCTGAGGTGGAACGGCTGATCGGGCGCTGTCGTGAGCGTCAGGTTGCACCGATCAAGGGACATACCTTTGCCCTGACGCTGCTGGATGGGCTATCCAGTCAGGAGGAACTGGTGTTGCTGACATTGGATTCAGCACTGGGCAGCATCCCCAATTTTGGTGGCTCGGCGGGTGATGATATTCATCTGACCGGTACCCATGTATTTGCCGGTGGCGAGTTCCGGACCCGTGCAGCGGTGGTTGTGATGATCAATACGCCGTTGGACTTTGAGGTCTTCAGTACGCACCACATGCATAGTCTGGAACAGAAGCTGATCGTAACCCGTGCAGATGCCGCCAGTCGTACCGTATACGAGCTGAATGCCGAGCCGGCTGCGCTGGAATATGCCCGCCTGCTGGGACTGAACCCCGAACAACTCGATTTCAAGACTTTTGCACTCAATCCTCTGGCTGTGCGCATCGGGCAGGAGTATTACGTGCGCTCCATTCAAAAGGTCAATCCTGACCTGAGTTTGACCTTCTATTGCGCCGTCGAGAACGGCATCGTTTTGACCGCCATGCAGCCTGGCGAAATGCTGCAGGACCTTTCTCACCGCCTTGAACAGATTGAAAGCACTTTGGGTGAACCGCTGATTACTATCGGCTGTGACTGCTTTCTGCGCCGGCTGGAAGCGGAGTATACCGGGCAGGCACAGAAGACATCCGAACTGCTGACCCGGCATCAGGTAATCGGCTTTAACACCTATGGTGAGCAGTTTGATGGCATGCATATCAATCAGACCTTTACCGGGGTCGTGATCGGCAGGGCGCAGCATGGCTACTGATATCGAAAAGGCACAGCTGGAAGCGCGTATCGCAGAGCTTGAGCAAGACAATACCAAGCTGCGTCGCATGAAACAGGCGTTGATCGAACGGGTCGAGTCCAGCAGTACAGTACGTACGGCGCCGTATGCCGCGTTTGAGCATTCGGTAGTGCTGGCCGAGCAGGTGCGTGAGCGCACCGAAGCATTGAATGCGGCATTGGCAGAACTCAAACACAGTAACATGGCGCTGAAGCAGGCCAATCAGGAGGCAGCCACGGCGCACCAGCGACTGATTGACGCCATCGAAAGCATCTCGGACGCCTTTGTACTGTTTGATGCCGAACGGCGTATCGTGCTGTTCAACAGCCGCTTTCGTGACTATTGGCAGGGCACGCAAACTCGTATTGAGCGGGGCATCACCATCCATGATGTGCGCCGTCTTGCGCTGGAGCGTGGTGTAATCGCCGAAGAGCATGTGGGTCAGGGGGATGAGGCGACCGTATATCATCTTTCTGATGGCCGCTGGGTGCAGATGAACGAGCGTCATACCAATGATGGCGGTCTTGTGATCCTGTACACCGATATTACCGACCTGAAGGCGAGTGAGACCGCTCGGCGTGAGCAGGCGCTGGCACAAAAAAGCCGGCTACTGCAGCGTACCGTTGATAATCTGTCCCAGGGGGTGGCGCTGATTAATCCGGAGGGCGAGCTGGAAGTCTGGAATGACCGCTTTGCCGAGCTGACCGGACTCAGCCCGGTCAGCAGCGTCCCGTTTGAATCTTTGATGGGTGCCAGTGAAGTGCAGCTGCTGACACCCGACACGCTCAGTGCACACGGCCGACCGCTGCTGGAAACCGAACAGCACCTGGCGGATGGTCGAGTACTGGAGATTCGTACCCACCCGATGCCGTCCGGTGGCTTTGTGAATACCTATACGGATATCACCGAACGCCATCGTTATGCTGAAACCCTGCGCGAAAACGAAAACTGGCTGCGCCTGATTACCGACCATGTGCCGGCGCTGATCGCCTATGTGGGCGGTGAAGGACATTTCCAGTTCACCAACCAGGTTTATGATGACTGGTATGGCTGGCCTCGAGGAAGTCTGATCGGACAGAGCATTCGTCAGGTACACGGTGAGCAGCAGTATGCTCGGCTGGAGCCGTATATCCGCCAGACCATGAGCGGGCAGAATGCCACCTTCGAAATTGATGAGCAGAATGCGGCAGGTGAAAACCGGCACATGCTCAAATCCTATGTAGCCAATATTGATGCTGCGGGCAACACGGTTGGTTTCTTTGTGCTGATCCGTGATATCACTGAACGCAAACGAACCGCGCTTGCGCTGCAGCAAGCCTATCAGAACCTTGAGCAGCGCGTACGCGAACGTACCTCGGAGCTGACTGGGGTTAACCTGCAGCTGCGACAGGAGATCGAGGAGCGTATGTCGATCGAGGCGCGGTTGCTGGAGGCCAAGCAGGACGCCGAACAGGCTAACCTGTCCAAAACCAAGTTTCTTGCGGCGGTCAGTCACGATCTGCTGCAGCCGCTCAATGCAGCACGCCTGTTTACCGGTGCCTTGCTGGAACAACCCATGCCGGAGCGCATTCGCAGCCTGATCAGCTCTGTCAGCAATTCCCTGCAGGATGTGGAAACCTTGCTGGGTACGCTGGTTGATATTTCCCGCCTGGACGCGGGTGTCATCAAGCCTGATGTATCCGCTTTCAGGCTCAATGAATTGCTGGATACATTGGCAGCGGAGTATCACCAGATGGCTGCGGCCGAAGGGCTGTCATTCCGCTTTGCAGGCAGTGACCGGGTCGTACTCAGTGACGCAACGCTGCTGGCCCGTATTCTGCGCAACTTTCTGACCAACGCACTGCGCTATACCGACAAGGGCGGGAAAATCCTGTTGGGTTGCCGTCGCAGAGGAGAGCGGGTGTTGATTGAGGTCTGGGATACCGGTTCTGGCATTCCCGAGGACAAGCTGACGGAAATATTCCAGGAATTTCGTCGTATCCGTAACGGCAATCAGCATCAGGACAAAGGGCTGGGGCTGGGCCTTGCCATTGTCGACAAGATCGGCCGTATGCTGGATCACCCGATCAGGGTGAGATCAGTCGAGGGCAGGGGCTCGGTGTTTTCGGTAGAAGTGCCGGCAGGTCGGTTGTTGCCACAATCCTTCCAGGCGCCGTTTTCGGACCCGAGCATTCATGCCCGGCTGGAGGGAGCGCGCATCTGGATGATCGACAACGATCCCGCCATCTGTGCCGGCATGGCCACGCTGCTGACAGGTTGGGGCTGTGAAGTGGTGACGGCGCTGGGGCTGGACGATCTGCAGCAGCAGGTATCCATTGGCAGCGCCGGGCTGGACATTCTGATTGCTGATTACCATCTGGATGACGGCGCGACCGGTGATGAGCTGGTACGTGAGGTGCTGAGTCTGCGGGCGGACCAGCCGCCGGTATTGATGATCACGGCCAACTACAGCAACGAGCTGAAACAGGAAGTGAAGGCTCAGGGGTATCTGCTGATGAACAAGCCGGTCAAGCCGCTGAAGCTGAAGGCTACACTGGCCCACTTGCTGCAACGCCGGCAACAGCCGGCGTAAGCAGAGAGTAGATGCTTCAGCGCCGCAGATACTGGGCGAAGTCGATATCGCTGGCCGAGAGGATCGCCTGAACTCGGTTATGTACACCGAGTTTGCGCAGAATGGCCGAAACGTGGGCCTTGACGGTCGTTTCGGCAATATGGAGGTTGTAGGCGATCTGCTTATTGGACTCCCCCTTGGCCATCCGTTCCAGCACAAGCAGCTGACGACGAGTCAAAGAAGAGAGGAGTTCCGGTGCAATCTGGGGGTTGTCGTTGCCGCGTCGGTTGCGGCGTCCTTCCTGTCCGCTCTGGCGGATAATGTCAGATGGCAGGTAGACGTTTCCGTCCAGGATCTGCTGCAGGGCTTCGGTCATCTGGTTGCGCGGTGATGATTTTGAGATGAAGCCAACGGCACCGCAGGTGATGGCCTGCAGTACGATCTGTTTGTCATCCTCGGCTGAAACAATCACAACGGGTACGGTGGGTGCCTCGTTGCGCAGTGAAATGAGCCCGTTGAGACCATTCATCCCGGGCATGTTGAGATCCAGCAACACCAGGTCCAGATCATCGTGTTCCTGGGCCAGGGCAAGGGCGGTCTCAAGGTTTTCGGTTTCCAGTGTTTCGGTATCAGGGAAGCCTGATTCGATCACATTGGTGATCGCTTCCCGGAACAGTGGGTGGTCATCAGCGATAAGAATCTTGTACACGGGTATGTTCCCCTTTTATCTTTATTATTAAGAACTTCAGAGACCTTCCGTGTCAAACTTTTCAGTAGTCGGCCGGTAATGGCACGGGGGTTCCGGTGACCAGATCGAGTTCGGCTTCGCGCCAGCCGTCAGTCCCTTCTGCATACCAGTACAGATTTTGGTAGCCCCAGCTGTGGGCGCGTTTGACAGCATTCCATGACATCCAGCAGTCAGCCGTGCAGTACAGTATGACCGGTCTCAATGGATCGCCACCGGTTGCCTGTTCCAGTTGAGTGCTGAAGTACCGCTCCAGTCGTTCACCGGGTTCGCCCAGTCCTACGTTGGGCAACCAAATACTGCCGGGCAGGTGCAGTCGGGGTTTGGTAATCAGAAAAATACCGTCCTGCCATCCTACCGGCTGTACATCGACCAGTACCGGCTTTTTCGGTTGCTCCAGCAAACTGCGAACACCCGCGGTATCGACTCGAGTGCCACCCTCTACCGGTATCGCAGGCGGGCTGCGATAGTGGGCGATGCGATAGCCGTCCCATGAAAAATAGAGCCGGTCGTCAGGGTCTATCTCGGCCGCGGCGGTCGCAGTAAGCCCGGCAAGCAGGGCTGTTATGACTGATAGTCTTGCAAGCAGATGCATGGTGTAACTCCGTTACGACTATTAGACTCCTGCTGCCGGGTACTATGAATTCGACCTTGGGGGCGCCAAACCGGTACTTAAGTAGTAAAAAACCGTTTGTATCACAAGGTTGATCTGACCCTGAACATTGTTACGGCCACATGGCGGCACTATCATACCTGCATCCAACTGACAGAGAAGCAAGATGTTTCAGGAAAGACGCATATCTCCCCGCGTGCACTGTAGCCTGCCGGCAGAAATTGAAACCTCGGCAGGGGTGATGATCGATGTGAATCTGGTAAACATCAGCCGCAGTGGTTTCCATGTTGAGGGTGGTGAGGTGCTGGCCGGGTTACAACCGCCACAGGGATTGGGGGCCACCGAGGTCTGGCTGCATTTCGGGCTTGGGCAGGGTCCGTTGCATTGCCACTGCCGTATTGTGTACAAGCGGCGCAATTCTCATGACAGCATCGGTTTGGGTCTGCACATTGTGTCGACAGACCCTGACTCACTCACGCTGATCGACCGTTTTGTGCTCGACCGTCTCAGTTGAATACTGTTCAGCATCCTGCACCCGTGCTGCCTGCTGCTGCAGGCGGTACAGTCTTGCATAACGCCCTTGCTCGGCCCGCATCAGTGCTCGGTGTGAACCGGACTCAACAATCTCGCCATTGACCAGCAGCAGGATGTTGTCTGCCTCACGAATAGTGGAAAGGCGATGGGCAATCACAACAAGACTTACCTTACCATGCAGTTCGTGCAAGGCTTGCTGCACCACCTGTTCTGTTTCGCTGTCGACGCTCGCCGTGGCCTCATCCAACAGCAGAACGCGCGGAGAACCTGCCAGCGCACGGGCGATAACCAGCTGCTGGCGCTGACCAGTCGAGAGCCGAGTCCCACGTTCCCCCAGCAATGTATGCATTCCCTGTGGCAGCTGTTGGATCATCGGCAACAGATGGGCCTGAGCGGCTGCCTGTTCGATGGCAACATCGCCAAGACCGCGCCCCATGTCGATATTGTCACGAATGCTGCCTGCAACGATGAATGGTTCCTGTGGAATCAGACCGATGCCATCACGCAGGGCAGCATTGCTCAGCGACTGCAGGGGCTGGTCGTCGATGTCAATCGTACCGCTGTCGGGAGCATAGTAGCGCAGCAATAGGCTCAGCAGAGTGCTCTTTCCGCTGCCGGTGGGGCCTGCAATGCCCAGAAACTGGCCCGGCGGAAGGTCAAAACTGATTCCACGCAGAACCGGCTTCTCCGGTTGATAACCAAAGCTCAGCTTCTGCACCTGAATGTGCCCCTCGCTGACAGAACCCGTGCCGGGTTGACTGAGAGCGTTGTCTTCCGGTTCGTCCAGCAACTCCTGCACACGGCGTCCGGCAATCATCGCCTGCTGGTAAAGGTTGAAACGCTGAGTAATTTCTGCAAGTGGTTCGGTGAAACGTCCCAGCAGGTTGATGAATGCGTACAGTACACCGATCTCCAGGGTTTGCTCGGCAGGTTGCAAACCAAACCCCCAGATCACGGCGACGAGCACCAGTACGCTCATCAGGTCGATGGCCGGCCGTAACAGGGCCGCACTAATGCGAATGGTACGCAGGCGTGACTGATAGTAAGGCTGGTTAAGCGTTTCAAACCGGTTGATAAACCGGTCCTGCTGCCCGGATGCCTGAATCACGCCCATGCCACTGATCGACTCGCTGACCAGCCCGTTGATCTCCGAGCGCAACTGCCTCTGGCGTGATACGGCGGCACCGCTGGCGCGCTGGTAAAGCCAGATCAGGCCGACCACAGCGGGTATCATCAGCAGTGCAATCAGCATCAGGAACGTATCCAATACGGCCATTGCGATCAGGATGCCCACCAGCAGCACGGTGTTGGTCAACACTACTGATAGGAATTGCACGTACAGATCCTTTATCGATTCGGTGTCGTTGGTGATGCGGCTGACCACTTGGCCTGTAATGGCATGGTCAAACCAGCCAAGCGGCAGACGCAAGGCACGTCTGAAAGCCCTTTCGCGGATATCCTGCACCGCTACCAGTGCCATGTCGGTAAATTTCATGGTCTGATGAAAGCGCAGCCAGGCGGCCAGTATCTGTACCAGTAGGTATCCACCCAGCAGCAGTCCAACCGGCTGCCACTGCAGGTTGCCGGGCATCAGGTAATCATCTATGTAAACCTTGGCCAGCAGCGGGCCGGCCACATCAGCAGCAGTGGCCAGCACCAGTAAAATCAAAGCCTTGACCAGCAGCGGACGGTCACGGCGGATATAATCGAACAGCAGGCTGAAAGCGCGTCTAGCCTGGCTGCGCTCAGTGGCTGACATCGGTTTCTTCCTCCATCTGCTGGTAGGTCCACATGCGACTGTACCAGCCGTCAGTGGCAAGAAGCTGCTCATGAGTCCCGATCTCGTCGGGGTGGCCGTGTTGCAGTACCAGAATGCTGTCACAGTCTCGCAGCGCACTCAGGCGATGGCTAATCACAATCAGGCTGCGCCGCACACTGGCCTGTTGCAGGCGCTGCAGAATGCGTTTCTCGGTATCAAGGTCAACCGCCGAAAGGGAGTCATCCAGCACCAGCACAGGGGCCGGGGCCAGCAGCGCGCGCGCCAGAGCAACACGCTGGCGCTGGCCTCCGGACAGGGTAACGCCACGTTCGCCGACCGGTGTGTCATAGCCCTTTGGCAAACGTTCGATATCTTCATCGACGGATGCCAGCCATGCTGCGTGGCGTATCGCTTGAGGGCTTGCATTCGGCTGGCTCAAGGCAATGTTTTCCGCCACCGTCAGGCTGAACAGGAAAGGGTCCTGCGGCACCCATGCGAAGCAGCTGCGCAGGGCCTGCAACGGGTAATCCGCAACGGCATGGTCGCCCAGCAGCAGCTGCTGTGGACTATCGGCCTCACGGTAGCGCATCAGTAACTGGATTAAGGTGCTTTTGCCAGCACCGGTAGGGCCGGCGATGCCAAGGCGGCTGCCCGGCGGCAGATTAAAACTTACGTCCTGCAATGCAGGCGTTTCACTGCTGGGGTAGGTGAAGCTGAGTGCCTCGGCTGTCAGGGATGTTTCACTGACAGGCTGCTGCCCCTGGTCCTTGATGGAGTCGGGCGTTTGCAAGGTCGCGTCGACCCGTTTCCAGGCGGCACTGCCACGTTCGATGATATTGAGCAGCCAGCCGAACGCCCACATGGGCCAAATCAGCTGACCCAAGTAGAGGGTGAAACCGGTCAGTTCACCGATGCTGAGCTGCTCGGTGCTGATCAACCAGCTGCCACCGGCGAGAGTGAGAAGCAGAGAGGCGCTCATGCACAGAAAGATCAGTGGGTCGAACAGGGCCTCGCTGCGGGCTACATCATAGTTGGCCTTCGCGGCACGATGGGTGATAGCAGCGTAATCATCGAATTCCTGCTGCTCGCGTCCAAGTGCTCGAATCATGCGAATGCCAGAGAGTGCTTCCTGGGTTCGGTCATTCAGTGCGGAGAACTGTTCCAGTGCTTCATTGAACTGGTGGTGGATACGGTTGGACAGGCGATGGAAACCGAATGCCATAACGGGGAAGGGCAATAATGCGATCAGGGTCAGGCGCCAGTCGATCACGGCTGCCATCATGATCATCACCAGCACAAAGGTCAGCAGGCCATCAAATCCTGACAGGATCCCTTCGCCTGCTGCCATCTCAATCGCATCTATATCGTTGGTGGCCCGTGCCATCAGGTCGCCGGTATTGTGTTCGACATAAAAGGCGTCCCCCTGTCGGGTCAACCGTTGATAAAAACGGCTGCGCAGCAGGTTGCCCAGCCGATAGGCGGTTCCGAACAGTATTTGACGCCAGGTGAAGCGCAGTACGTAAATCGCCAGAGCGCAGCCAAGCAGCAGCCAGAGGATGCGGCTGTGGCTCTGGTTGTCACCGGCAGCGAGATGGTCAACGCTTTGCCCTACCAGCCAGGGAATGCTGAGATTGAGCATGGCAACCAGTGACAGCAGTAACAGAGCTACCGAATAGGTGCGCCAGTGTTCGCGAAAGAACCAGCTCAATTGTTGAAACAGTTGCATGGCATCCTGTCGAATTTCAAAGTGATATGATGGACGGCAGTTTCATTCAGGAGAATACCGCATGAGTCTGATTCGGCGATGGCATCTGGTGTTACTTGCCCTGATCGTTGTTCTGTTGTGGATGGGACGTTCCCATTCACCGGTACCAGAGTCGTCTGAGCTGCCGCAGGTGTCATTGGCACCTGTGTCTGCCGAGCCGCTGCAACAGAATTTAACCCCGCCAGCCGAGCTTGAATTCGGGCAGTATTCGCTGCGTCTGTTGGCCGAGTTCGCGCTGGAAGCGCGGGTGCTGGCTCGAGAGCGCTATCGAATGGGGCGTGAGGCAGATCTTTCCCCCTGGGACTTCGCGCTGGGCTGGGGGCGTATGGCCGAGCCGGAAATTGCGCGTCAGTTTACCATACGTCAGTCGGGTCGATGGTATTACTGGCGCACCGAACAGTTGCCGATTCCCCTGCGTGAAGTTGAGATCAGCAGTGCCAATATGCACCTGATTCCAGCCAACGATCAAGTCAGAGAGGCGCTGGATCGTGTCAATTCCGGCAGCACGGTGAGCCTGCGCGGGTTTCTGGTTGAGGCCCGCGGCGAAGACGGCTGGCGCTGGCGCAGCTCCATGTCGCGGGAAGATACCGGCGATGGCGCCTGCGAACTCATTCTGGTGACTGATGTGCTCTGATCTCCTGCCGTAGCGGCGCCTTGCGCTGCTCTGCGCGGATATTGATCAGGTTGCCGCTGAACATCAGCGCAGCGCCCGCCAGTACATACCAGTCGATCAGTTCCTGATAAAACAGATAACCTACCAGTGCGATCAGGGGCAGACGCATGAAGTCCATCGGTACAACAACAGTCGCGTCAGCCAGTTTGAATGCGCGTGCCATACAGTAATGTGCACTCATGGCGGTGACGCCGACGACCAGTATCCAGGGCAAGGCTTCAAGGGTAGGGCTTTTCCAGTCAAGCAGTGATGGGACCATGCCGAAGGGAAGCTGCATCAGGGTCATGTAGAACAGGATGCACAGTGGGGTGTCGGTGCGAGTCAGTGACTTGGTCTGAATGTAAGAGAGAGCATAGCCGAACGCGCCTGCCAATACGGCCAGTGAGGCCGGGTGCAGCACGCCCATGCCGGGGCGCAGTATCAGCAGCAGGCCGGCAATACCCAGCGCCACCGCCAGCACTCTGGGCAGTGTAAGTCGCTCACCCAGCAGCAGCCAGGCCAGCAGGGCCGTCCAGACAGGAGTGGTGAACTCGATGGCGATCACCTCCGCCAGCGATATCCAGGCCAAGCCATAAAACCAGCCATACTGACCACCGAAATGAGCGATGTTGCGCACCAGGTGCGCGCCGGGACGGGTGGTGCGCAGCTGTTCAATGCCGGTTTTGGCCACCAGTGCACCGATCAGGACAACGCCAATTACGCTGCGGAAAAACAGAATTTGGTAGGTGGTATATTCAGCTGTCAACTCACGTCCGGAAACAGCCATGGCCATGAACGAGAACAGTGCGCCGGTCATCCAGAGCGCAGCGAGAAATGCCGGGTGACGATCCTTCAACATCACAGCTCCTGAAATGCAAAACGGCATTCTCTCAGCTGCAGCGGGTATCGTCTATCCGGAATCTGCAACTGTTGGCGTGGGTGTGTACCGCGATGAGGCTAGCTGTTGGTGTGGGTAATCAGGTTGGCCTGCATCGAGTCACTGCGCAGCAGGTCAGCAAGCGTGTACTCCTTGAGGGTATCGAAAAAAGCCTGCTGAGCACGGGCAAGGGCACCTTGGAGAGTGCATTGACCGGCAAGACGGCAGGGCTGGCTGTTACAGTCCACCAGCGGGGATGTACCTTCGGAATGGGCTACCACTTCACCGATGTTAATCTGCTCGGGGGGGCGGGCAAGGCAAATGCCCCCTTTCTTGCCGCGGAAGGTACTCAAATAGCCTCGTTTGCCAAGAGCGTGAACAACCTTGCGCAGGTGCTCGATCGAGATGTCATAGAATGTCGCGATTTCACTCAGGGTCGAGAGACGATCGGTATGGGTTGCGACATAGAACAGGACTCGGAGCGTATAATCGCTGAAACGACTCAGTTGCATCGTGATACCCGACTTAATATAAGGATATGATGATACAAGATAACGCTCGGGACCGAAACTTTTCGTTATATGAATCATCAACGCCTGACGGGGCTTGCGTTCAGGTCGGTAAAACGTTAACAATAGCAGTCAACATACCTAATATTCAGAAGGCGCCTCACGGGAGCGCCTTCTCAGTTTTGAACGTTGTCATGCATCACCCGATCAGTACTCAGAAACCTGCGGCCTGTCTTGTTCAGGCCCCGCCAACCTGCCGCTGACGCTGATAGACCTGTATCAGCACGGTACAGGTCGTCGGGTGCACTTCGCTTTTCCCACTGATCCTTTTTATTTATCGTTGTACCTCAAGCCAGGTACAACCTGTTGTCACAATGATGGAGTTGAAAATGGCTGAAATGCCCGGAATCAAGGTGTCCGAGAAGGACGTTGACCAACTGGAAGCCATGCTGGAGCGGAAAGAGCACCGGGACAATCCCGCACTGGATGGCTTGCGGACGGAGCTGGAGCGTGCCGACATTGTGCCGCTTGAACAGCTGCCGGATGATGTGGTGCGGATGAACTCCACCGTGACCTTCAAGGTGGAGGAGAGTGACAAAACATTCCAGCGTACGCTGTGCTACCCGCATCAGATGGCTGGCCGTGAAGACGGGATTTCAATTGTGGCGCCGATAGGGTCAGCGCTGCTGGGGCTGGAAGTGGGGCAGACCATCGACTGGCGCCTGCCGGATGGCAAACACAGCCACGTGCGTATTATCGAAGTCAGCCATGCATGAGTCATGAGTGCTGATGTGCGCCCTCCTGCACCAGGCAGGCGCAAGACGCAACAAAAAAGGCCGGTCATCATGACCGGCCTTTTGCGTAATGGGATAAGCCCGATTCAGCCCTTGTTGCGCAGGTCAGACACGCGCTGTGCCTTGCCTTCGGAGCGGGCAATGGTACCCGGCTCACCAATGGTGATGCGGGTGCTGATGCCGATGTAGGATTTGATGTGGTGTGACAGCTCCTTGGTGACGGCATCCTTGTTGGCTGCAGTCGCTGCCGGAGTCAGCTCCACCTTCACTTCAACCATGTCCAGGTTGCCGTTCTTGGTGACAATGATCTCATAGTGAGGCGCCAGTGCTTCGACCTTGAGAATCTGCTCTTCGATCTGGGTCGGGAACACGTTCACCCCACGGATGATCAGCATGTCATCGGAACGACCGGTAATCTTGTCGATGCGACGCATGGAGCGAGCGGTGCCCGGCAGCAGGCGGGTCAGGTCACGGGTGCGGTAACGCACAACCGGCATCGCTTCCTTGGTCAGAGACGTGAACACCAGTTCGCCGTATTCGCCATCCGGCAGCACTTCGCCAGTGTTCGGATCGATGATCTCCGGATAGAAGTGGTCTTCCCAAATGGTGGGGCCGTCTTTGGTTTCGATACACTCCATCGCCACACCCGGTCCCATGACTTCGGACAGGCCGTAGATGTCGACCGCATCGATACCGGCACGCTCTTCGATGCTCTTGCGCATCTCACCGGTCCAGGGCTCGGCGCCGAAGATACCGGTACGCAGACGGATCTTGCGAGGGTCTACGCCCTGGCGTTCCATCTCATCCAGAATGTTCAAGAAGTAGGACGGAGTCACCATGATCAGATCTGGCTCGAAATCCTGAATCAGCTGAACCTGCTTCTCGGTCTGGCCGCCTGACATCGGGATGACGGTGCAGCCCAGGCGCTCGGCACCATAATGTGCGCCCAGACCACCGGTAAACAGGCCGTAACCATAGGCAACGTGAACCTTGTCACCGCGGTGGCCGCCAGCAGCGCGGATGGAGCGTGCAACTACGTTGGCCCAGGTGTCGATATCGTTCTGGGAATAACCCACTACGGTCGGCTTGCCGGTCGTACCGGAAGAGGCGTGGATACGCACTACGTCTTCCATCGGAATGGCGAACATGCCGTATGGATAGTTGTCGCGCAGATCCTGCTTGGTGGTGAACGGGAAGTGCTTCAGGTCTTCCAGAGACTTAAGTTCGTGCGGGTGCACACCCTTTTCATCACACTTCTGTTTGAAGTGGGGTACGTTGTTATAGGCGTGCGCCAGGCTCCAGCGCATACGGCGCAGCTGCAGAGAACGCAGTTCGTCGATGCTGGCTGTTTCGATTTCTTCAAGGGAACCGCGCATCATTGGCTGTTGATAGTTCATGCTTATTATTATCCCGTTGCTTGTAGGTTAATAATTATTAGATTCCTGAAGCCGCAGCATCAGACTCGTTCAATAATTGTTGCAATACCCTGGCCGACACCGATGCACATCATGCACAGTGCATAACGGCCACCGGTACGGTGCAGTTCGTACATGGCAGTTGTGATCAAGCGCGCACCACTCATGCCCAGCGGGTGTCCCAGAGAGATGGCACCACCATTCGGGTTTACATGGACCGCATCATCCGGCAGGCCGAGATCGCGGGTGACGGCCAGTGCCTGAGCAGCAAACGCTTCGTTCAGCTCGATGACGTCCATATCTTCAATTTTGAGCCCGGCCTTGGCCAGAACCTTGCGTGCGGCCGGTGCCGGACCGAAGCCCATGATGCGTGGCTCAACACCAGCTGTCGCCATGGCGACAATGCGTGCTTTCGGTGTCAGGCCGTGGGCCTTGGCGGCTTCAGCGGAGGCGATCAGCAGGGCACAGGCACCATCATTGACGCCGGACGCGTTACCCGCCGTTACGGAACCGCCAGCTCTGAACGGTGCTTTTAGCCCCGCCAGGATTTCCATGGTGGTATCGGCACGGGGGTGCTCGTCAGTGTCAACGACCGTGGGGTCACCCTTACGCTGGGGAATGGTGACCGGCACGATCTCCTGGGACAGTTTGCCATTCTGTTGAGCAGTAGCGGTGCGCTGCTGGCTGCGGAAGGCAAAGGCGTCCTGATCCTCACGGCTTACATTGAAGTCGGCCGCAACGTTCTCGGCGGTTTCCGGCATGGAGTCCACGCCGTACTGAGATTTCATCAGCGGGTTGATGAAACGCCAGCCGATAGTGGTGTCATACAGACCATTCGGATTGCGGGTAAAAGCGGATTCGGCCTTACCCATCACAAAAGGTGCGCGGGACATGGACTCGACGCCGCCGGCGATCATCAGTTCACAGTCACCGGACTTGATGGAGCGGGCCGCAAGGCCAACTGCATCCATGCCGGAACCGCACAGACGGTTAACGGTCGTGCCTGGAACGCTCACCGGCAGGCCAGCCAGCAGAGAGGACATGCGTGCTACGTTGCGGTTGTCTTCACCGGCCTGGTTGGCACAACCGTAGATCACGTCATCCACCTGGCTCCAGTCAACATCCGGGTTACGCTGCATCAGCGCCTGCATCGGAATGGCGCCCAGGTCATCGGCGCGCACGCCGGCAAGAGCACCGGCATAACGACCGATCGGCGTGCGGATCGCATCACAGATAAAAGCGTCTTTCATTGGGTTTCTCCTCAGGCCGTGGTCTCGTCTTCCGGGATGACACTACCCTTGATCTGGTAGGACTTGCCGCGGAAGAAAGCCAGCTCTTCATTGTTCTGGTTATAGACAGTGATGTCATACACGCCGGTGCGTCCCTTGCGTTGACGCTCCTGTGCAACCGCGGTGAGACGATCACCGAGGAAGCCGGGAGCGACGTATTCAATGCTGCAGCCGCTGGCAACCGTTACTTTATTGTAGCTGTTGCAGGAGTGGGCAAAGGCCGTGTCTGACAAGGCGAAAATAAAGCCGCCGTGACACATGCCGTGACCGTTCAGCATATCCTTGCGTACGGTCATGCTCAGACGGGCATAGCCGGGGCGAGTCTCGTCAATGCTGATCTCAAGTCCCTGAGCGGCATAGTCAGTGGTATGCATTGCTTCGCTGCAGGCAACGGCAAGTTGCTCCGGAGTCATGTTGTCAACGCTCATGCCTTACGCCCTCCTGCAACCTTTCGCAGCAGCAGGGGAGACGGACGATAGCGGTCTTCACCATAGCTGGCGCCAATGTTGCGCAGCACATTCAGAATGCGGCCCAGGCCTACTTCCGTTGCCCAGCTGATTGGCCCGCGCGGATAGTTGACACCACCCTGCATGGCGATATCGACCGCTTCCTCGTTGCATACCTGCTGATTGACGGCGTCGAAGCCTTCGTTGGCCAGCATGGCCAGGGTGCGCATCACGATCATGCCCGGGATATCATCGATCACGCTGACCGCCTTGCCGGCCGCCTGGAACAGGCCGGTGGCCTGGCGTACGGCGTCGGCATCGGCCTGATCAGCCGGAGCCAGCGCAATGCGGGTTGAGGCCGCGTAATCCAGTGCCAGATCAAACTGAATCAGGTTGCGGTAGCCGGTCTCGGCGGCACGGACGGTGCTGAACTGGCCATTGGTCAGGACCAGTGTGGCATCACCGACGCGGATGCGGCCATCGCCTTCGGTGCGAATCACTTCAATACCGGCGGCTTCAAACTGAGCGACCAGCGGCTCGGCAACACCCAGCTCACCCTCGATGGTAACGCTGGCCGGCTTTTCAGCAGCTTCGGCCGTCTGAGGCTGAGGCTTGACCGCGCCTTCCCTGTAGTCGTAGAAGCCCTTGCCGCTCTTGCGGCCGAAGTGACCGGCATTGACCAGTTCAAGCTGAATCAGGGAGGGCAGGAAACGCTGGTCGTTGTAGTAGGCCGCGAACACGGAGGAGGTCACCGCATAGTTCACGTCATGGCCGATCAGGTCGGTCAGCTCGAACGGCCCCATACGGAAACCGCCGGCTTCACGAATGACCGCGTCGATGGTGGCATTGTCGGCACCGCCTTCCTGCGAGATACGGAAACCTTCTGCATAGAAGGGGCGCGCTACACGGTTAACGATAAAGCCCGGGGTGGACTTGGCATGAACCGGCTTCTTGCCCCAGCTGGCGGACAGGTTATAAATGGCATCGGCTACGTCCTGACGTGTATCCAGACCGCTGATCACTTCCACCAGCTTCATGATCGGAGCCGGGTTGAAGAAATGCATGCCCACCAGGTTCTGCGGACGCTTCAGCGTGCTGCCGATGGCGGTTACGGAAATGGAGGAGGTGTTGGTAGCCAGTACCGTGCTTTCGGAACAGATCTCTTCCAGCTGTCCGAATACGCTCTGCTTCACGTCAAGCCGCTCGACAATGGCTTCAATCACCAATGCGGCGGGCGCCATCTCTTCAAGCGAGGCGATGGGAGTGATGCGTGCAACCAGCGCTTCAACCGCTTCTGCCGTCATCTTGCCGCGCTCGACCAGCTTCTGCAGCCCCTTGGCAACGCCGTCACGACCGCGAGCGGCTGCGCCTTCAGCGGCATCAAACAGCAATACCGGGTGACCGGCCTGAGCCGCTACCTGAGCGATACCGGCACCCATGGTACCTGCACCAATTACACCAATAACGGAATTAGTATCAAACATGGATCACTTGCCTTTGAAGTCGGGCTGACGTTTTTCCATGAACGCTTTGACGCCTTCACGGTAGTCTTCGGTGCGACCGGCCAAAGTCTGCAGGTCACGTTCAAGATCCAGCTGCTCATCGAAGCTGTTGTCCCAGCTGGACTGAATGGCACGCTTGATCAGAGCCAGACCCTTGGTTGGCTGAGTCGCCAGACGCTTGGCCATGGAGAGTGCTTCATCCTTCAGCTGCTCGTCATCGATCACCTGCCAGATCATGCCCCAGCTCTGAGCCTGTTCGGCACTGATTTTGTCACCCAACATGGACAGGGCCATGGCGCGGGCGTGGCCGACCAGACGCGGCAGCGTCCAGGTGCCGCCGGAGTCCGGCACGAGACCAATCTTGCAAAATGCCTGAATGAAGGAGGCGGAGCGCGCTGCCAGTACGATGTCGCAGGCAAAGGCGATGTTGGCACCCGCGCCGGCGGCAACGCCGTTTACGGCACAGATAACCGGCATTTCGAGGCCCTGCAGGGTCCGGATCAGTGGGTTGTAGTTTTTCTCGATGGACTCGCCCAGATTCGGCATCTCGGCATTGGGATCCACGTTACGATCGCTCAGGTCCTGGCCGGCGCAGAAACCGCGACCATTACCGGTGATCAGCAGGCAGCGGACACTGCCATCTTTTTTCACCTGCTTCAGCGCATCGCGAACTTCGCCATGCATCTGAGTGTTGAAACTGTTCATCCGATCAGGACGGTTCAGGGTCAGTACTGCAACCCCTTTGGTAATTTCAAATTCGATGGTTTCGTATGCCATGGCGGTTATTTTCCTGTGAAGTTCGGTTTACGTTTTTCCATGAACGCAGCGATGCCTTCATTGCGGTCTTCAGTGGCGGCGAGCAGGGTGAACGCCTTGCGCTCAAGGCTCAGGCCGCTGTCGAGCGTTGTATCATAGGCCTTGAGCAGAACTTCCTTGGCCTGACGCACGGCGATCGGCGGTTTGGTCGCGATCTTGCGAGCCAGTTCGGTCGCACGATCGAGAGAGCGTTCAGGAATGGTGACTTCACTGACCAGGCCGAAGTCGCGGGCCTGAACAGCAGATATGAATTCGCCGGAAAGCACCAGTTGCATCGCCATCGACTTGCCGACGGTGCGAATCAGCCGTTGGGTTCCACCGGCACCGGGGATAATGCCGAGATTGATTTCAGGCTGACCGAGCTGGGCGTTGTCGCCGGCGATGACGATATCTGCATGCATCACCAGCTCACAACCGCCACCCAAAGCAAAACCGTTTACTGCAGCGATCAGTGGTTTCGGGAACTGGGCGATGCGACGCCAGTGCAGTACACGGGGGTCATTCAGAACGCCTACAGCATCCAGTGCCGCCATCTCCTTGATGTCGGCGCCAGCGGCAAAGACTTTTTCATTGCCAGTGATGACAACAGCGCGGACACTGTCATTGTCGCTGCACTGCTGGAGTACGTCCGCCAGCTCGCTGAGCAACTGGGTGCGCAGCGCATTGTAGGCTTCCGGACGGTTGAGGGTGATGGTCAGAACACCATCAACGACCTCAGAAACAAGAATGTCCTGATACTCGTGTTGCATAGAATTACCGTCATCTGTGTTTTGTTATTTTACGCACCGGGCAAACCGGCTAAGCTTGAGGGTGCGTCTGCCATAGTGGCAACAATCATGGGGCCTGCAGCTTGCGCATATATAAGTTGTAGTAATCCGGCAAAGCGGCCCGACAGTTGGCGCAAGGTTAACCTAAAATCGAAAAGAGATACAATATTTAGCACCTATATTGTGCTTTTCGTATCACAATCTTTGTTGTATCGTGTTGGATCATAAAGACTACTATAGTCATGATCGCGCGCAGATGCTGCCATCACCGGCAGTAATGCTTCTGATCATTGCGTATGCAGCCATGCTGTTAACGTATGCAGAATACATAACCAGAATAAGCCTGCGCCGTAACAGATCCGGCGTTCAGCACAATGGGAGACCCTGATGAGCGAGAATCTTTTTGCCAAGCATAAAGCGACTCTGGATGGCGCACTGAAAGCGATCCATAGCCGTGATTACTTCAGTCCCTGGTCTGAAAACCCGAGCCCACGTGCCTATGGCGAAACGGCTGCCGCAGATGGCGAGGCCGCATTCAAGGCTCATCTGAATCAGCCATTTGAACTCGATATGCCGGGTGTCAGTGGTCGCACCGGTGCCGAGGTGTCTCCCTACGGTATCGAGATGAACATCCAGTACCCGACCGTTGACATGGACAAGCTGCTGCCGGCGATGGACGAGGCACGCAAGGCCTGGCGTGATGCTGGCGTGGAAGGGCGTACCGGCATCTGTCTGGAAATTCTGGACCGTCTGAACAAGCGCAGCTTTGAGATTGCCCATGCCGTGATGCACACCTCCGGTCAGGGTTTTATGATGGCGTTTCAGGCCGGTGGCCCGCACGCTCAGGATCGTGGTCTTGAGGCCGTTGCCTATGGTTATGAAACCATGGCCAGCGTACCGGCTCAGGCCACCTGGACCAAGCCTCAGGGCAAGCATGACCCGCTGGTGATGGAAAAGACATTTACCGCATGTGGTCGCGGTGTTGCACTGGTGATCGGCTGCTCCACTTTCCCGACCTGGAACACCTACCCGGGTCTGTTTGCATCTCTGGTAACCGGCAACCCGGTGGTGGTCAAAGCTCATCCTGCAGCCGTACTGCCGGCAGCGATCAGCGTCAAGGTTGCGCAGGAAGTACTGAAAGAGCAGGGCCTGCCGCCGCATATCGTATCCCTGTTTGTGGATGCGGATGCCGCCAAGCCGGAAACCATGACCCTGGCTCAGCGTCCGGAAGTGAAGCTGATCGACTTTACCGGCAACACCGCGTTTGGTGACTGGCTGGAACAGAACTGCCCTCAGGCGCAGGTCTACACCGAGAAGGCCGGTGCCAACACCATCGTTATCGACTCTACCGATGACTTCAAAGGCATGGTGCGTAACCTGGCGTTCACCCTGAGCCTGTATTCTGGTCAGATGTGCACCACGACTCAGGATATTTTTGTGCCTAAAGACGGTATCGATACTGACCTGGGCCACAAGAGCTTTGATGAAGTGGCTGAAGCGATTGCGACCGGCGTAACCAAGTTCCTGTCTGATCCTGACCGTGCCGCCATGGTGCTGGGTGCCATTCAGTCCGAAGCTACCGACAAGCGTATCGACGACAGCAAGTCACTGGGTACAGTGGTGCGTGACTCCGAGCGTCTGACGCATCCGCAGTTCGAGAATGCGCGTGTACGCAGCCCGCTGATCATGACCATCGATGCTGCCAAGGAAGATGTCTGGGGTCAGGAGTTGTTCGGCCCGATCAGCTTTATCGTGCGCAGTGACAGCCGTGATCACAGCATTGAGCTGGCTCGCAATATCGTCAAAAAGCACGGCGCCATCACCATGGGTTGCTACAGCAGCGATGATGCTCAGCTGGAGAAGATCGAAGAAGCGGCGCTGGATGCCTGTGTGGCACTGAGTGTTAATCTCACCGGTGGTGTATTCGTCAACCAGAGTGCGGCATTCAGTGACTTCCATGCAACCGGCGGTAACCCGGCCGCGAATGCATGCCTGACTGACTATGCTTTTGTTTCCAACCGCTTCCGCATTGTGCAGAGCCGTCGTCACCCGAAGTGAGCAAGGAGTGATCATGGAATTTGAAACTGTTCTGGTTGAGGTGCGTGATGGCGTGGGTATTATCACGCTGAATCGCCCCAAGGCGATGAACGCTCTGAACCTGCAGCTGACTTCCGAACTGGGTCAGGCGATCGATGCGCTGGAAGCGGACGACTATGTTCGCTGCATCATGCTGACCGGTGGTGAGCAGGTGTTTGCGGCCGGTGCCGACATCAAGGAGATGAAAGAGCACAACTTCGCCTCCCTGTATGCGCTGAACTTCCCCTATGTGAAGCGTGATTGCTGGCGTGCCATCGATGAGGCGCGCAAGCCGGTGATCGCAGCCGTGGCAGGTTTTGCACTCGGCGGTGGCTGTGAGATGGCGATGGCCTGTGATTTCATCATTGCCGCTGAAACCGCCAGATTCGGTCAGCCGGAGATCGGTATCGGCACCATGCCGGGTGCCGGTGGCACCCAGCGCCTGACCAAGGCGGTGGGCAAGGCCAAGGCGATGGAGATGTGTCTGACCGGTCGCATGATGGATGCGGAAGAGGCCGAGCGCAGTGGTCTGGTGTCACGTATCGTGCCGGCGGAAGAGCTGCTTGAATCCGCGTTCAAGACCGCGCGCAAAATTGCTTCCAACTCTGCCCCGGCCGTCAGCATGATCAAGCAGGCGGTGAATATGGCGGTGGATGCGCACCTGGCGGATGGTCTGCGTCATGAACGTCATGCCTTCCAGTCGACCTTTGCATTTGAAGACTGCTCAGAGGGTATGGATGCCTTTGCCGAAAAGCGCAAGCCCGAATTCAAGCACCGCTGATCCTTGATTGGTGCCTGTCGAAAAACCGCTGCCGCCTGCGCCAGCGGTTTTTTTGTTCAGGGCTGGCGGTGGACGCTGTTTGGGTCATGGGTCAGAATAGGCCTGCCTTGATGTTGTGATTCTGTTCGAATTAATAGGGTATCTTGATGAAGTTAAAAGGAAAGCGTGCCTGGGTGACCGGTGCAAGCTCGGGAATTGGTCAGGCTGTTGCTCGCTCACTGGCTGCAGAGGGAGTCGAGGTTGTGCTCTCAGCCCGCCGTGCTGATCGGCTACAGTCACTGGCAGAGGAATTGAAAGAGAAGGGTGCATTGGTGCATGTCGAGCCGGTTGATGTATCTGACCGTGCCGCCATGGAGGCGCTGGGTGTGCGCCTGGCCGAGCGGGGCGGTATGGATATTCTGATCAATAACGCCGGCACCATGCCGATCAGTCCGATCATCAATGGCCGAGTTGATGAGTGGGAGCGCATGATCGATGTGAACATTAAGGGTGTACTTTATGCCATCAATGCCGTGTATTCAGGCATGGCGGAACGCAAGCGGGGTCATATTGTCAATGTCAGTTCGATTGCTGCACGTACGACCTATCCCAGTGCGGGTGTTTATGCCGGGACCAAGCATGCGGTCAGGGCTATTTCCGAGACTTTGCGAAAGGAGTCGATCCGCTTTGGTGTGCGTGTGACCGATATACAGCCGGGCTCGGTTGATACCGAACTGCCAGACAGTATTGGTCATGACAAGATTCGTGGCATCGTCAAAAGCAACATGTACGGTAACGACTCGGCCATGCTTAAGCCCGAGGATATCGCCAACGGCATTATGTATGCCCTGTCGCAGCCCGAGCATGTGGATGTGGGTGAGCTGTTGATCTGGCCAACACGGCAAGAAAACTGAGGCATGGAAAGGCACACTGTAGTGTGATTTTTAAGGAGTTTGGCTTGTATAAGCTGCTGATTTTTGACTGGGACGGTACCATAATCGACTCGACCGGACGCATCGTCTCCAGCATTCGTGCTGCGGCACGAGATCTTGGGCTGCCACTGCCGACGGAAGAGGCATCGCGCGATATCATCGGACTGGGTTTGCCGGAGGCGCTCAGAATACTGTTTCCGGCCTCGGGTGATGAGGTTATTGAGCCTATGACCCGGCAATATGCCCACTATTATCTGGGTGTGGATGAAACACCGACTGCGCTGTTTCCAAGAGTGCAGCATACGCTTGAAAGCCTTCACCGCAAGGGGTATCGGCTAGCGGTTGCAACCGGCAAAAGCCGTCGCGGGCTTGAACACGTGCTTGCCGAAACGGGCTTGGGCTGGTTGTTTGAGTTGTCGCGCTGCGCGGATGAAACCACGTCCAAGCCAGATCCACACATGCTGCACGAGATTCTTGAGCAGACGGGTGTGGAGCGGCACGAAGCATTGATGATCGGTGATACGGAATACGATCTTGAGATGGGCAGCCGTGCCGGAATCGATACGGTTGCGGTCAGCTATGGTGCTCATCATATTGACCGCCTCAAGGTGCTCAAGCCAGTCAGGGAAGTGCATCACTTCCCTGAATTGGAGCAGTGGCTTGATGGTCTGCGCGACAAACTTATCAGTTGAGGGATTAATGTGAGCGATAATCATTGGGGTGAACCGGAAGAAGTGAGCCGGTCACAGGATACGGAATCATCAAAAGCACCAACGGATGCAAGGGAAAAGGATCGCCCGAGTACACAGCGTGAGTGGCGCCTGATTGAAAAAGTCGTTAACAGTCTGAATGTAGAGCATCGACGTGCGCGCCGCTGGGGTATTTTCTTCAAGCTGCTTACATTTTCATATCTGTTTGCGCTGCTGTGGCTGTTCTGGTCAGGCAGTAACTTCAATGCGGAAGATGTGGTGCCTCAGGCACATACGGCCGTGGTTGAGGTGTCGGGGCCAATCATGGATGGGGAAGAAGCCAGTGCCGATGCCATCATTACCGCGCTGCGTAATGCTTTCAAAGCGGACCGCAGTCATGCCGTGGTGATGCGGATCAACAGCCCCGGTGGCAGTCCGGTGCAGTCCGGATATGTCTATGACGAGATCAAACGCCTGCGTGAGCTGTATCCACAGAAAAAACTTTACGCGGTAATCACGGATATCGGTGCATCAGGTGCTTATTACATGGCTGCCGCGGCCGATGAGATCTATGCCGACAAGGCAAGCCTGGTCGGTTCAATTGGTGTGATCTCGTCCAGCTTTGGCTTTGTAGACCTGATTGAGAAGATCGGTGTTGAGCGTCGCACCTTGACCGCCGGTGAGAACAAGGCGTTCCTAGATCCTTTCAGTCCGCTTAAGGATGAGGATCGTGAGTTTTGGCAAACGGTACTTGAAACCACACATCAGCAGTTTATCCGCGAGGTGAAGAATGGGCGTGGTGATCGGTTGAAGGGTGGCGATGAACTGTTTTCGGGGTTGATTTGGACGGGAGAGCAAGCGCTTGATCTGGGCTTGATTGACGGACTTGGCAGTACTTCCATGGTGGCACGTGAAGTCGTTGGGGTCGAGAAGTTGGTTGATTATACCGCCCGGCCTCAGCCGCTGGATCGTATCATCGAGCGGCTGGGTATTGGGGTCGCCAAGCAGTTGTCGCTGGAGCTCGGACTGAGTTCTGAGCAAGTGCTACGCTGAAATCTGGAAGAGGTTGATCCCTTCCTGCTCAAGCATTCGGACCAGCTCAATCAATGGCAGTCCAATCAGAGCATTGGGGTCATCCCCTTCGAGGCGCTCAAAGAGTACAATGCCGGCAGCTTCCGACTTGAAACTGCCGGCACAGTTATAAGGCTGCTCATGCTGCAGATATCCCTCGATCAGTTGATCGCTGAGCGGGCGAAAATGCACATGATAGGGTATGACCGCCAGTTGATGCTGCCCGGTGGCGGTATTCAGCAGGCAAAGGCCGGTTAAAAAGGTCAATGTGCGACCTGATGCATCTTTTAGTTGCTGTCGGGCACGCTCGTGAGTGCCGGGCTTGCCGATGATCTGATCATCCAGTACTGCAACCTGATCGGAGCCGATGATCAGTGCGTCCTTGAAGGTGGGAGCCACCGCCTTGGCTTTTTCCAGTGCCAGGCGAGCGACCAGATCTGCAGGCGCTTCTGTTGGTATTGGGGTTTCATCAATATCGGGGTGCTTGGTGCGGTAGGGCAGGCCAAGCTTGTCGAGTACCTGGCGGCGCCAGGGTGAGCTGGAAGCTAGAACAAGGTTGGGCAACATGGGATATCCTTACACGGCTGCGAATTAAAACCTGTCGTGTCCATGTTAACCCTAAAATTAATCTCTGAAACCCCTATTTTCTTTGACAGGACGGGGTTCTGACCATAGAATTGCGCGCTTATGTCGTACGGTCCATTACCGAAGAAAGTTGACCCTCGCAAACTGGCAGAGCGGGAAGCCGAATTCAAAGGCACAGCCAATATAGCTGATATGCCCCGATTGGCTTCCTGTCTTGTGGATAGTGAAGGTACCGTTGAGGTCCAGATCCGGTTTGCCAAGGATGAACAGCGCTTGCGGGTTATAAGTGGCGAAGCGCATGGCAAGGTCCGTATGACTTGTCAGCGTTGTCTTGAGCCCGTCAGTGTCGAGATTGATGCATCGCTCAATCTTGCCGTGACGCTGACAGACGAGCAGGCACAGAATCTGCCCCGTTGCTATGATCCTCTGATCATGGAAACGGACGAGATTGAACTGCTGCCAATCATCGAGGATGAGTTGATGCTGAGCCTGCCGCTCGTGCCTTTTCACGATGATTGCAGTATTCAGACCTCGTTCGGTGACGCAGAGACGGCCCGGACGCAGGAAGAAAAACCAAACCCTTTCAGTGTATTGGCCCAGCTTAAAGAAAAGGCCGATAAGAGTTAAACCAGGAGCTATATACCATGGCAGTACAGCAGAACAAAAAGTCTCGTTCAAAGCGCGATATGCGTCGCTCACACGATGCACTGAGCGGCCCGACTCTGGCTGTAGACGCAACTACCGGTGAAGTACACCGTCGTCACCACGTCAGCGCTGACGGCTTTTACCGTGGTCGTCAGGTCATCGCCCAGGGCGACGAGTAAGCTTGACGGCTGAATATTGCATCGCGGTTGATGCAATGGGCGGGGACTTCGGTCCCCGTGTTACCGTTCCTGCTGCCATTGATGCCTTGCGGCGTCACCCCTCCCTCCAGATTCTTCTGGTTGGCAGGCAGGAGCAGATAGATCCTCTTATATCACACTGCACTCCCACTGAATGTGATCGTCTTGCTGTCGTTCATGCCGACTCTGTTGTTGCCATGGATGAAAAGCCCGCACTTGCGCTGCGTCGTCGCAAGGATTCTTCCATGTACCTTGCTCTACAGGCCGTTGCTGATGGTCGTGCCCATGCCTGTGTCAGTGCCGGAAATACGGGGGCGCTGATGGTGCTGGGACGCGGTATTTTGCAGACCTTGCCGGGGATTGATCGACCGGCCATCACTTCGGCTGTTCCGACCGTGAATGGTCACTGCTATATGCTGGATCTTGGTGCCAATGTGGATTGTACCGCCAGCCACCTGCTGCAGTTTGCCATCATGGGGTCTGTCATGGTCAGGGCGGTGGAAAATATCGACCGTCCACGTGTTGGGCTGCTCAATATTGGTGCTGAAGAGATCAAGGGTAATGAGCAGGTGCGGCTGGCCTCGCGCCTGCTGGCAGAGCAAAAGCAACTCAACTACGTTGGCTTTGTCGAGGGCGATGGGGTCTTTTCGGGTCGAGCGGATTTGGTGGTGTGTGACGGTTTTGTTGGCAATATTGCACTCAAGAGCAGTGAAGGGCTGGCAAGACTGATCAGTCGCAAGCTGCGGCGCAGTTTTGGTCTTAACCTCTATCGTCGTCTGTTGGCATTGTTGGCTCGGCCTGTGTTGCAGGAGTTGCAGGCGCAGCTGGATCCCGGTCGTCGTAATGGCGCAAGCCTGCTCGGGCTGCAGGGGATTGTGGTCAAGAGTCACGGTGGTGCCAATCGCAGCTGTTTTGGCTACGCGCTTGATCAGGCGGTCTCAGAGGCACAAATGAATGTGCCGGAGCGTATCAGTGAGCAGCTTGAACTCGATCTGCAAAGCCGTGACGGTAGTGCCAAAACGTTCTAATTACGCCCGAATGTTGTACACTTACCCCCTTTGAGCGTCCTTCTGCAGCAGCATTGAAGGGCGAAGTCACTCGTGTGCAGAAATGGGGAAGCCATGTCTCAATCGCTTGCTTTCGTTTTTCCCGGTCAGGGGTCTCAGCAGCTGGGTATGTTGTCTGAGCTGGCTGCGGATCATCCGGTTATTCAGGAAACCTTCGCAGAGGCCTCGCAGGCGCTGGGCTTTGATCTGTGGGATATGACCCAGAATGGCCCGGAGGAAGCGCTTAACAGTACCGAGAACACGCAACCTGCGCTGCTAACCGCAGGTGTTGCTCTATGGCGCCTGTGGCAGCAGCGTGGTGGTGCTCACCCGACTGTCATGGCAGGTCATAGCCTGGGCGAGTACACAGCGTTGGTATGTGCCGGAGCCATGAGCCTTGCGGATGGTGTTCGCCTGGTCAAGCTGCGCGGGGAGTATATGCAGCAGGCGGTGCCGGCTGGTACCGGTGCCATGGCTGCTATTCTGGGGCTTGATGACGACGCCATAGCGGCAGCTTGTGAATCGGCTGCAAAGGGTGCCGTGGTATCTCCCGTGAACTACAATTGCCCGGGGCAGGTTGTCATTGCCGGCGAAAAAGCGGCTGTTGAGCGAGCCATTGAAGCATGCAAGGCTGCCGGAGCCAAACGGGCCATTCCGTTGCCTGTCAGCGTACCTTCTCACTGTGCGCTCATGCGCCCTGCGGCAGATCAGATGGCACAAGCGATGAGTGCGATTGAGTTGCAGATGCCACATATTCCTGTGGTGCAGAATGTCAGTGCTGACGTGCCTGGTGATCTTGATAGCCTTAAAAGTAACCTGTTGCAGCAGCTCTACAGTCCGGTGCTGTGGACAGCCTCGGTGCAGAAAATGGCCGCCGATGGCATTGAAACACTCATAGAGTGCGGCCCCGGCAAGGTTTTGACGGGCTTGAACAAGAAGATTGATCGTGCTCTTGTGGGGGTGTCGATCAGTGATCCGGCAGGCCTGGAAAAGGCGCTGGGCTGAGTATTCAGATGATTGGGAAGGCAGAATGAGTATTGAAGGAAAAGTGGCGCTGGTGACGGGCGCAACCCGGGGTATTGGCAAGGCGATAGCAATCAACCTTGCGTCACAGGGCGCGGTGGTGATCGGTACTGCAACCAGCGAGAAGGGGGCTGATGCAATCAGTGCCTATTTGGTTGAAGTGGGCAACAAGGGTTGTGGCATGGTGCTGGATGTGGCGGACGCCGCGTCCGTTGATGCGGTGCTGAAGCAGATTCAGGTCGACTTTGGCACCATCGAAATTCTGGTGAACAATGCCGGCATTACGCGCGACAATATTCTCATGCGGATGAAAGACGATGAGTGGGATTCGGTTCTGAATACCAATCTGACGTCTGTCTATCGTCTGGTCAAAGGTTGTCTGCGTGGCATGACCAAGGCGCGCTGGGGACGCATTATCAGCGTCAGCTCAGTGGTTGCATCCATGGGCAATGCCGGGCAGGCCAACTATGCCGCCGCCAAGTCGGGCATGGAAGGCTTTACACGCGCGCTGGCCCGAGAGGTTGGTTCTCGCAATATTGCGGTCAATTGCGTCGCTCCGGGGTTCATTGACACTGATATGACGGCAGGCCTGGCTGATGAACACAAGCAGAACCTGCAGTCACAGATTCCGATGAGCCGCCTTGGGCAGCCTGAAGAAGTGGCCGCTGTAGTGGGCTTCCTTGCAGGTGATGGCGGAGCCTATGTCACCGGTGATACCATTCACGTGAATGGCGGAATGTACATGTCCTGACCAGGGACAAAGGCGGACATCACAAAAATTTGTTTTTTCCGCCGATTTGTTGATAATTGGCCGTCAGCTGACGGTAAATAAAATTCAGACCGTCACGCTTGTTGCCAGAGCGTAATGGGTTTTCTAAAATTCCATGTCGCATCCTGCGATGTGATGGTGTTGAGAAGAAAATAGGAAGAGATATGAGTAACATTGAAGAGCGCGTAAAGAAAATCATCGCTGAACAGCTGGGCGTTAAAGAAGAAGAAGTTGTTAACTCTGCTTCCTTCGTTGAAGATCTGGGTGCCGACTCCCTGGATACTGTTGAGCTGGTAATGGCGCTGGAAGAGGAATTCGAGACTGAAATTCCTGATGAAGAAGCTGAAAAGATCACGACTGTTCAGCTGGCGATCGATTACATCAACGCTCATCAGTAATCAATCCCGACCGAATTAGCCGAAAAGCCGCATCTATATGCGAATATAGTGCGGCTTTTCTTTTGTACAGGCCTTCTTTGGCTGGAGGAGTAGGATGTCTCGCAGAAAAGTTGTTGTGACCGGTATCGGTCTGCTGACACCTGTAGGCAGTGCCGTTAAGGACACCTGGAGCAATATCCTGGCCGGTAAGAGCGGTGTGGCACCCATCGATTTTTTTGACGCTTCCCAATTCGCAACTCGCTTTTCTGCATCGGTCAAGAATTTTGATCTTGAGCCTTACATGAGCCCCAAAGAGGGGCGCAAGATGGATCTGTTCATTCAGTACGGAATGGTCGCTGCAGCCCAGGCCATCGACGATTCCGGTATTGAAGCCAGTGACGCCAATTCTCACCGTATTGGTTGTGCCATTGGCTCCGGCATCGGTGGCTTACCGATGATCGAGAAAACCCATGATATTCTTAACGGCAGCGGTCCCCGCCGGGTATCGCCGTTTTTTGTGCCGGGCAGTATCATCAACATGATTTCAGGCAATGTGGCGATCAAACATGGCTTCCGTGGGCCTAATATTGCGATCACTACCGCCTGTACCACAGGTACCCATAACATTGGTCATGCCATGCGCATGATCCAGTATGGTGATGCTGATGTGATGGTAGCCGGTGGTGCCGAAATGGCCACAACCCCGTTGGGGCTGGCTGGTTTCTCGGCTGCCCGCGCGCTGTCGACCCGTAATGATGCCCCTCAGGCTGCCAGTCGTCCGTGGGATCGTGATCGTGACGGCTTTGTGCTTGGTGATGGTGCCGGTGTTCTGGTATTGGAAGAGTATGAACATGCCAAGGCGCGTGGCGCAAATATCTACTGTGAGCTGTCAGGCTTTGGCATGAGTGATGATGCATTCCATATGACGGCTCCGCCGGAGGATGGGGCAGGTGCGGCTCTGGCGATGCAGAATGCGATCAATGATGCAGCCATCAGTCCGGATATGATTCACTATATCAACGCTCATGGCACCTCCACTCCGGCTGGTGATATCGCTGAGTCCAATGCCGCAAAACGTGTACTGGGCAGTGCGGCAGAACAAGTACGCATGAGCTCCACCAAATCGATGATCGGTCATCTGTTGGGCGCGGCGGGTGCTGTCGAGGCGGCGTTTTGTGTTCTGGCTCTGCGTGATCAGGTTGCACCGCCCACGATCAATCTGGACAATCCATCCGAAGGATGCGATCTGAACTACGTTCCGCATGAAGCTCAGAGCTGTCGTATTGATGCAGCTATGTCGAACTCGTTCGGCTTTGGTGGCACCAACGGCACCTTGATCTTCAATCGGCTTTAAGAGGACGGGAGGCGTCTTGGTCTCCCAATATTCCATGCAGGCGCAGACGCTGGTCAATGGCCTTCCGGCCACACAGATTGATGTCACCGATCGTGCTCTCGCTTACGGTCACGGCCTTTTTGAAACGTTGCTGGTACTCAATGGCAAGCCGGTATTTTATCCGGCTCATCTGCAGCGACTGATGAATGGCTGTATGCGGCTTGGTATACCTGCTGCCGGCCTTGAGCGGCAGCTTGAAGCTGATCTTGAATACTTGGCGCTTCCCGAGACTCCCTCCGTACTCAAACTGATCTTCTCCTGTGGTAGTGGCGGCAGAGGTTATTTGACGCCTGATCCCGCTTCTCCGCTTCGTATCCTGATGTTAACGCCAATGCCCACGTATCCGGACCAGCCTGAGCGGGGTGTTCAGGTACGCTGGTGCAGCACGCGCCTGGCCCGTCAGCCACTGCTGTCAGGTATCAAGCACCTGAACCGGCTTGAGCAGGTGTTGGCGCGTAATGAATGGAGCGATCCGGCGGTACGGGAAGGGCTTATGTGTGATACCGAGGGCTGGGTCGTCGAAGGTACCATGAGCAACCTGTGCTTTATCAGGCAGCACCGTTTCTGTACACCGTTGCTGGACCAGGCCGGAATCGAGGGTGTTGTGCGCAATCAACTGTTGCAGCTGGCGGCTGATCTGGGGCTTGAAACTGAACAGGGGTACTATACCCCTGCAGAGGTTGAGTCTGCCGAAGAGCTGTTCATATGTAACAGCCTGATCGGTATCTGGCCAATAACCCGGTTGGGAGAGCGCAGATATACGCCAGGCCCATTTACGGCAAAACTGCAGGCAGCCCTGCAACAACGGATGATCTCATGCTGAAGAAAATTGTACTGCTGCTGGTGTTGATTGTGACCGTTGGGGCCTTGGCTCTTGGTTACGGATACAAGCTGCAGCAGCAGAAGCTGAATCAGCCGCTTGCAGTGGAATCTGAACGCTCTCTGATGGTTGAAAGAGGCACCTGGTTTGGTGCTTTTGCCCGACAATTGGCTGAGGAGGGCTTGATTGATGACCCTCTGTGGCTGCGCATAGAGGCAAAGCTCAATCCATCGATTACTCAGATCAGGGCCGGTGAATATCGACTCGAGCCAGGTATGAGCTTGCGGCAGCTTCTGGAGCGGGTGTTGGCCGGTGATACGGTCGACTACAGTTTTACCTTTATTGAAGGAATGAATTTCCGTCAGCTGATGATGGCGCTGGCGAGCAGTGAAGTGCTTGAGCAGCGTGCAGCAGAGATGACTGAAGCGGAGCTGCTGGCTCATCTGGGCAGTGATGAAGAGGCGATTGAAGGTTTGTTTCTGGCCGAAACCTACCACTTTGAAAGGGGTATGACTGACCTTCAGTTGCTTGAGCGTGCCCATGCGGATCTGAATGCCTTTCTGCAGCAGGCTTGGGAGGGACGCACAGAAGGTCTGCCTTATGCGTCACCCTATGAGGCTCTGATCATGGCCTCTATCATCGAAAAGGAAACCGGTGTGCCGGACGAGCGTGGCAGAATTGCAGGTGTGTTTGTGCGCCGCCTTGAGCGAGGCATGCGGCTGCAAACTGACCCAACCGTGATCTATGGCATGGGGGAGCGCTATGAAGGTCGCATTACACGAGCTGATCTGCGACGTCCTACGCCTTGGAATACCTATGTGATCGATGGGCTGCCACCCACCCCCATTGCCTTGGCCGGTCGTGAAGCGATACGTGCGGCACTTAATCCTGAAGAGGGCTCGGCACTGTATTTTGTTGCCAAGGGTGACGGAACCCATCAGTTTTCGAACACTCTGCAGGAACACAATCGTGCCGTGCGAGAGTATCAATTGCAGCGGCGAGCGGATTACCGTTCATCACCCGGGAACTAAGCGCAGATGAGCACAGGCCGTTTTATCACTGTTGAAGGCATAGAAGGGGTGGGCAAGACCACCAACCTGGAATTCATCCATCAGCAGCTTTTGAGCCGAGGGCTGGATGTCGTGCGTACCCGAGAGCCGGGCGGAACACCGTTGGCGGAATCGATCCGTGAACTGCTGTTGGCTCCGCGCAATGAGCCGGTCGCTGAACTGGCTGAGCTGCTGTTGATGTTTGCAGCTCGTGCGCAACATATCGAACAATGTATCAGGCCTGCTCTGCAACGGGGTGCATGGGTGCTCTGTGATCGTTTTACCGATGCCACTTACGCTTATCAGGGGGGCGGGCGAGGTCTGGATCAGTCACGCATAGCCCAGCTCGAAACCCTTGTGCAGGGTGGGCTGAGACCTGATCTCACGATTCTGCTGGATCTACCCGCCCGTCAGGGTATGGCACGAGCACGTGCACGCAGCATGCCGGACCGTTTCGAGGCCGAAGCGGAAGTGTTCTTTGAGCGAGTACGTGACTCTTATCTGCAGAGAGCGGCTGCCGAGCCGCAACGCTTTGCCGTGATTGATGCAGCCCCGCCGCTGGAGCAGGTGCAACAGGCTGTCGGTCAGGCGCTTGCAAGGCTGGAGAGTATCGATGCCTGCTGAGCAACTCTATCCCTGGTGTGAGCTACAATGGCAGCGTCTGCTGCAGCAGCGAGCCTCAGACCGTCTACCGCATGCCTTGCTGCTGTCAGGTCCTGCAGGTGTTGGCAAGGAAGGCTTTGCAGAAACATTGGCAAGCCTGTTGCTTTGCCATCAGCCGAATAATGATGCTCCCTGCGGTCACTGTCACAGTTGTGAGTTGCATGCAGCCGGCCATCACCCCGATCTTGTGCGCGTTTCTCCGGAAGCGGAGGGTAAGCCGATCAAGGTGGATCAGGTGCGTGAGTTGATCGAACATCTGCACAGTACTGCACAGCAGGGCGGTTACCGGGTGGTGATAATGAGTCCGGCGGAGTCGCTTAATACCTCTTCGGCCAACGCCCTGCTGAAAATTCTTGAGGAACCAGGGCGCAATACACTGCTGTTACTGGTATGCCATCAACCCGGGCAGTTGATGCCAACCATTCGCAGTCGCTGTCAACGAATCGATTTCGCCACACCTTCGGCTGAGCAGAGCGAGCTCTGGTTGCAGCAGAAGCTTAAGCTGGAACAGGATCGGGCAGCCCAGCTGCTGCGGCTGTGTCATGGCGCTCCCCTTAAGGCTCAGGCGCTGTATGAAGGCGATCTGCTGGAGCAACGCAAGAAACTGATGTCAGGATTGGCTGATCTGTTGCGAGGACGTATGGCAGCCAGTGAGCTGGCGCAACAACTGCTTAAGGCGGACCTGCTACAATGCCTGGACTGGATCAATAGCCTGTTGAGCGATATTGTACGTATTCAGCTGGCTGATCTGCAGGAGCCTGCCGTTAATGCTGACATGAAGCGGATGTTACAGGCCATTGCCAAGCGAGCGTCCAGTGCGCAGGTATTTGCACTGGCAGACAGAATTCAGGAAGAGCGCGTCAGTCTTTTGCTGCGTCAGAACCCGAACCGGCAGCTATTGCTGGAAAGGCTGTTGCTGCAGTGGGCTGAGCTGTCACGTTAAACAGAGGAGCGTTGTATCCATGGTGGTAATACCAAGAATCAGTCACGGTATCCTGTCGCTGTCCATCGATAATAAGGACAGCCTTTATAAAGCGTATATGCCATTCGTCACCAATGGTGGCCTGTTCATTCCGACAACCCGAACCTATCAGTTGGGGGAAGAAGTGTTCATGTTGCTGATGTTGATGGATGAACCCGATAAGGTACCGGTTACCGGTAAGGTTATATGGGTCACGCCCAAGGCGGCCCAAGGTGGTCGAATACCGGGCATCGGCATTCAGCTGTCTGGTGATGATGCTGCTCTGGTACGCAAAATCGAGACTTATCTGGCCGGTGCAATGGAGTCGGGACGACGTACCAACACCCTTTGATCAAGAGTTAACATGTTTATAGATTCACATTGCCACCTCGATATGCTGGACCTGTCACGGCATGACAATTCCCTCGATAACATAATGGCGGCGGCCCGCGAGCGTCAGGTTGGGCAAATGCTCTGCGTGTGTGTCGACCTGAACAGGTTCGACAGCATGGTTTCTGTGGCGCAAAGTCAGCCCAATGTCTGGTTTTCTGCCGGCATTCATCCGTTGCATGTTGAAGAGAGTCCGTTTGATCGGGAGCGACTGGCAGAGTTGGCTCAGAATCCACGTATTGTGGCACTGGGCGAGACTGGTCTTGACTATCACTACACCAAAGAAACACTGGAACAGCAGCAGTCCAGCTTTGCCGGGCACCTGCAGCTGGCGGCCGAGATGGATCTGCCCGTGATTGTTCACACCCGCGATGCGCGTGAAGATACCATCCGCCTGATTCATGAGCATGGCAGTTCGGAATCGGCCGGCGTGTTGCATTGCTTTACCGAGTCGCTGGAAATGGCGAAGTCGGCACTTGATCTCGGTTACATGATCTCGTTTTCTGGCATCATCAGCTTCCGTAATGCAGCCGAGCTGCGCGACGTAGTGAAAGCGGTGCCCCTGGAGCGGATGCTGATCGAAACTGATTCCCCATACCTGGCGCCGGTACCTCACCGGGGCAAGCAGAATCAGCCGGCCTATGTGGCAGATGTTGCCGCATGTGTCGCCGAGCTTAAGGGTATTTCAGTCGAGCAGGTTGCCGAGCAGACTACGGCCAACTTCCATCAGTTGTTCAAGCGTACTCAGCCCTGAAATGCATTATTTCCAGCCTCCGGTCGATTATATCGAGCCTGTATTTCGTCCTCCGAGCGAAGCTGATTCGCTGATTCTCCAGGTCAGCAATGGTTGCAGCTGGAATCGCTGTACCTTCTGTGACATGTATATTGACGACCATAAGCGCTTCAGGCCCAAGCCTGAATCAGACGTTCTGGCCGAGATCGAACGTTGTGGTCAGGTAATGCCCTGGGTGCAACGTGTATTTCTGGCAGATGGTGATGCCATGGCACTGTCGGTAAGGCGCCTGAGCAGCATTCTGGAAGCGATCCGTACGCATCTGCCACAGGTACGAAGAGTGTCGGCGTATTGTTTGCCAGTCAACCTGAAGCGCAAGAGCGTGGAAGAGCTGCAACGGTTGCGTGAGCTCGGGCTGACACTCATCTATATGGGGGCTGAAAGTGGCTCTGACAACGTCCTGGCGGCCTTCGACAAAGGGGAAACCTTTGAGAGTACTGCTGAAGCTCTGCTCAAGGCGCAAAAGGCAGGCATAAAGCGCTCCGTAATGCTGATTAACGGGGCAGGAGGTCGGCGGTATTCCGATGAGCATGCTGAAGCTTCAGCTCGGCTGGTCAACTTGACGCAGCCAGAATATCTGGCAACTCTGGTGCTGTTTTTTCGGCGAGGTGCCGAACAGCGTGTGCGTGCTGGCTACGATGGTGATTTTGAACCTTTGGATGCGGAAGGTCTATTTCGTGAGATGCAGCTATTGATCAGTGCGACCGAGCTGAAGCAGACGGTCTTTCGCAGTGATCATGTATCCAATGCACTGGTGTTGAAGGGCACGTTGGGGCGGGACAAAGCACGTTTGCTGTCAGAAATTGAAGCAGCTGTTGAGTGGGTGCAGCAACATCATATTCCAATGCGCCAACAGGAGCGTTTCTAAGGGGACCTAAGCCCCCTTAGAGCTGGCTTAGTAGCCGCGTTGGGCCTTGAGCTCTTCTTCGCTCAGCGGGGTGATGCTCAACAGCATTTTGGTCAAGTCGAGCAGAATGATCAGGATGTTGTTGTAGTAGCAAACGCCTTGTACAAAGCGCTTGGTGGAGTCATCGCCGGAAACATTCGGGGCGCGATCCACATCGTTGTGTGGCAGGTTGATGACCTCATCCACACTGTCGACCACTAGTCCGATCACTTCCTGTTCATTGAACTCAACCACGATGACGCGTGTGTCGTCATCATAAGGTACCAGCGGAAGTCCAAACATGCGGCGGGTATCGATGACGGTCACTACATTACCGCGCAGGTTGATGATTCCCAGTATCGCCTTGTCGGCTCCGGGTACCGGAGTAATCTCACTGAAGCGCAGGACTTCTTTAACCTGCATTACGTCGATGCCATAGAGTTCATCATCTACCCGAAAGGTTGCCCACTGATGGTAGACAATCTCTTCCTGCTGGGCACGGCGTGAGCGTTCGGAATCGGCCTGTTGTCCGGCCTGCAGTGTTTTCAGGTGTTCAGCCGCGGCGTTTAGACTCATGCTGTTCTGTCCTGTGTAATCCAAGGTTGCAACCATTCAAGGCTGGATTCTGTTTGGCCTGAAGGGTTGTATTCAAGACTTATATAGCCGGAGTATCCCATAGCCTCAATAGCCTTGAAAAGGTTAGAGAAGTTAATTTCACCGCTGCCGGGCTCATGACGGCCTGGAACGTCCGCGATCTGTATATGTCCGATGTGTGTACTCAGGCGATTCAGAGTGTTGATCAGGTTCCCTTCCATAATCTGCATGTGATACACATCATACTGCAAACGGGTACTCGGCAGATCAAGGCGTTTGATCAGGTCTACAACCTGAGTACTGTAGTGCAAGCGGAAACCCGGCAGATCTTCGGTGTTGATTGCTTCGATCAGCAGCTCAACATTGGCCTTATGGCACTGCTGAGCGGCCAGTCGCAGGTTTGATTCCAGTGCCTGCTGAATCTGTTCTTCGTTTTGCCCGCAAGGTGTAATGCCAGCCAGGAAGTTGAGCTTGGGCACACTCAGCCGCTTTGCCCACTGCAGCGCAAGCGCCAGGCCATCCGCAAATTCACTTTGGCGCCTTGGGTCACAGCACAGGCTGCGATCGCCATTGTCCCAGCCACCGGCCGGAATATTGATCAGTATCAGCTCTAGCTGCTGTTGACTCAAGGCATCGGCAACAGCTTCCAGTCCAAGAGCGTAAGGAAACTGGATTTCGACAGATGAAAAGCCGGCGGCACGGGCAGCCGCGAAGCGCTCCAGAAACGGAAGTTCGGTAAACAGCAGGCTGAGGTTGGCGGCAAAACGCAGCATGGTCAGAGACAGTTTTCCGGTTTGGGCAAACCTGCCAGCAATGCTGCGATTTTGGCTGGGCTGCCTGGAAACAGTTGCATCAGGTAGATACTGCGCCCCTTGTCCTTGCCGAGTTTTTGGCTGACAGCTTTGACCAAAGGACGCATGGCGGGGGATAGCTGGTACTGCCGATAAAAGTCACGCAACAGATACAAAATTTCCCAGTGGGCATCCGTCAGCTCAATTGTCAGTTCTTGAGCCAGATGTGATGCAACTTCAGGAGTCCATTGTGAGACATCATAAAGATAGCCTTCTTCGTCAAGCTCCACGGTGCTTCCGTTAATACTGAGTATTGTCATATCAAAACCAGTTTATGACACTATCATGAGTTACCGCCAGTTCAACAAATCCGGCATCGTCCACACAGCTGACTCCATCTGGGGTGATACCCCGTGCAAGCAGATCAGGCTCAAGTGCCAGAATGCGCGCGGGAAGTCGTGTCAGTTCGTTCCTGTAGTGTGGCAGCAGCCAGTAAACAGCTTCTTCAATCAGTAACAGTGAGTCGTTTTCGCTCAGGCTGGCAGCACAGGTCTGGAAGGCAGTGCGATCAGAAGGAGAGGTGTTCAGCGTGTGCAGAATCATAGCGTTATAACCCGAGAGTGTCGTGCCATCAAAGCCCGTATTTCGTCCTGATCCAGTACGGCAGGGGCAGGATCAAGCCGTGAGGCTTCCAGGCCATGTAGAGCAAGACTTTGGGTGCTTGTATAGACTTGATCTATATCGTACATCGGCAGTGCTCCCAGCATGGCGTTGGGGCTTTTCTGGCCAATGCGACCGCTTTGTTGATCTGGCAAAAGCTGCAGTACCGCATCGTCAAGCAACAGAAGTGTCACGGGTAGTTCAAACAGTGCGCAGCTGAGTGCAACATCAATGGCATCACGTGCGGCGGATGATGAATAGGGTGCGCGCCGGCAGATGATCAATACATCGGGCTTGCTCATCCTCGACCTCCGAACGTGATAACACGGTCTGACTGGATCAGAGCCTCACTTAATTGTCCCAGGCCTGACAACTCAAAACCGGGTGCCAAATTGGCAGCGGGCTTTTCATATCGTTTGGCCTCGTTTTCATCGAGAACACCGCGGCGAACAGCGGCTGCGATGCATACGACCAAATCCAACTGATGTTCCTGCGCCAGTAACTGCCATGCCAGCGGCACGGACTGCTCATCTCTGGGCGGAGATGCCAGTGCGCTGGCGTTATGTACCCCATCGCGGTAGAAAAATACCCGGTAAAGTTCATGCCCGCTTGCCAGTAATGCGCGTGCAAAACGCAGCGCGGTATCGGCCGATGCAGATTGGTAGGGGGCTGAGTGGATAACAAGGGTGAATTTCATTGTGGAGACCAGACATAAAAAAGCCCCGCAATCTTAACAGATATGCGGGGCCGGGTGGCAGTCGATGATCAGTCGTCGCTGAAAGCGCTGACCAGGCTGAGCAGATGTACAAACAGGTTGTAAATGCTCAGGTACAGGCCGACTGTAGCCATGATGTAGTTTGTATAACGGCCGTTAACAATGTTGCTGGTGTCATACAGGATGAACCCGGCCATCAGCAGCACGACAGCAGCCGAGAATGCCAGGCTAATACCGGAAATATCGACACCAAACAGTGGCAGTACGAACAGAGCCAGCATCGCTACAATAAGGATGATTGAGCCTGCTGCCAGGAACCCTCCCATGAAGCTGAAGTCCTTGCGAGAGCTGAGTACATAGGCGGACAGCCCCAGGAAGGTGATGGCAGTCATGCCCATGGCGGTCATCACGACCTGTCCACCGTTTGGCAATGCCAGATAGTGGTTAAGCAATGGTCCCAGGCCAAAGCCCAGCAAGCCAGTAAAGGCGAAAGTCAGCGGCAGTGCAGCGGCCGAGTTCTGCTTGCGGTTAATGACAAACAGCAGTACGAAGCTCAGAATCACACTGCCGAGATACACCATGAACGGAGGGTTGATTGCCATGGAGATACCCGCTGTCACGGCACTGAATACCAGTGTCATGGCCAGCAGCATATAGGTGTTACGGATGACCTTGTTGGTCTCCAGTACCGCCTGCTGAGAGCGGCCTTCGAATGTGCGAACGTTATCCATCATTAACCTCTTGTTGGTGTCCATCGGTACTGATAACGGATTCTAATTGGGTTTCACGCAGGTTTCGACCGTTTAACTGCAAAAAGATTCCCGGTAGAATTTTGCGTTTTGTTTTTATCTGCCGTTGATGCCAAGGGTAGCCTGTGACCGACTCAACTGAGCTTGTTGTTCTTTATGAAGATGAATACCTTGTGGCTGTTCACAAGCCGGCCGGATTGCTGGTGCATCCCAGCTGGATAGCGCCGGCGAGAACACCGAACCTTGTTTCCATGTTGAAGCAGCGCTACCCCGGTGAAACCGTGCATACGGTGCACCGTCTGGATCGTGCCACCTCGGGCGTTATTCTGTTCGCCCGCCGTAAGGACGTGGGGCAGCATCTGCAGCAGCAGTTCATCGAGCGCAGCGTTCGCAAGGTCTATCTGTGTGTCGTCAGGGGCTGGACGGAAGAGGCCGGAGTGATCGACTATGCGCTCAAGCCCATTCATGACAAATATGCGGATCCGCTGGCCAACCCGGACAAGGAGCCGAAAGAGGCAGTGTCGGAATACCGGCGGCTGGCGACAGTATCCCTGCCGATTGCGGTGGGGCGCTACCCCGAGGCGCGCTATTCACTGGTTGAAGTTAAACCGAAAACCGGACGCAAGCACCAGATCCGGCGTCACATGAAACATATTCTGCACCCCATCGTCGGTGATACCAAGCACGGGGAAGGGCGCCACAATCGATTGTTTCGTGAGCACCTGGATTCTCATCGTTTGCTGCTGATGGCTGTCGCGATAGAATTTGAGCATCCGGTGACAGGGCAAAAGGTTAAAATTGAATCAGGTGTTGGCGACGATGTTGAGGGGCTGTTCAAGCGTCTTGGTTGGGTGGAGGGGTACCCGGTCAGCAGCAGTGTGACTCTGAGCTGACCGGCCAGAGGGTCAGGACAGCCAGTTGTCCGGATCGTTTTCGTCAGCAAACACCTGCGGCCACTCATTGCGGTGGTTGAGCATTTCACGGGCAATGGACTTCGCCCCTTCCAGATCATGGCTTGCGGCCCAACCACACTGCAGTTCATTACAGGCAGGTACTTCCGTTGCATCCAGCACGTCCTGCAGGGTGCGCGCCAGCACTGCAAGAATTTCACTGTAATCATCGTGGTTCATGACCGAAAGATAAAAACCGGTCTGGCAACCCATGGGGCTGAAATCCAGCACGCAATCCAAGTGGTTGCGTATCAGCTCAGCAATCATGTGTTCCAGCGAATGCAGTGATGGCATCGGCATGTGTGCCTGGTTGGGCTGGCAGAATCGAATGTCATATTTATGCACTCGATCCTGTTTGCCTTCGGTAACGCCGACCAGACGAACATAAGGAGTAATGACTTTTGTGTGGTTGAAGTTGAAACTCTCGACGTTCATTAAAAAACCTTTTCGAACAATTAATTAAGGGTATCATCTCCAGTAATGCATAAAGTATGGATGCGATGCCGGGTATGATGTTGTTAGTGCTATGATAGCAGAGCTGTTGGTTGCTGGCAGGGGTGGTTGAGATTCAGATGGCTGTTGAGCGGCATCTAGGGTAAGCTAGTGCGCAGTGATTTTTCAATTATACCTGTTACACCTCATATCGCCGTCACGCTATTCCGGCTTGTCGGCTATCCCTGTTGTACTTCAAGAGACTAATGTTGCATGAGTTTTGCTTCTCTGGGGCTGTCAGCTCCGTTGCTGAAAGCGGTAGCTGATCAGGGCTACGACACCCCTTCTCCCATCCAGTTGCAGGCGATTCCTGCTGTGCTGGCGGGTCGTGATGTAATGGCGGCCGCCCAAACCGGTACGGGTAAAACAGCCGGATTTACGCTTCCGATGCTGGAGCGTCTGGTAGGCGGAAAGCCTGCAGGTGCCAACCAGGCTCGGGCGCTGGTATTGACACCAACCCGTGAACTGGCGGCTCAGGTGGGTGAAAGCGTTGCAACCTATGGGCGTAATCTGAAACTGCGCTCTGCCGTGGTGTTTGGTGGTGTGAAGATCAACCCGCAGATGCAAAAGCTGCGCGGGGGAGTGGATGTGCTGGTCGCAACGCCAGGCCGGTTGCTGGATCTGTACCAGCAAAATGCCATCCGCTTTAACCACCTTGAAATTCTGGTGTTGGATGAAGCCGACCGTATGCTGGATATGGGCTTCATCAATGATATTCGCAAGATCATGGCGTTGCTGCCGGCTCGACGTCAGAACCTGATGTTTTCGGCCACGTTTTCTGACCCGATTCGCAAGCTGGCCAAGGGTATTGTGAATGATCCGGTTGAGGTGTCGGTTAGTCCCGGCAACAGTACGGCGGATACAGTCAGGCAGTGGTTGAGTCCGGTTGATAAGAAGCGAAAGCCGGATCTGTTGCTTGAATTGATTCGCCAGCATGGCTGGAAGCAGGTGCTGGTGTTTACAAAAACCAAGCATGGTGCCAACAAGCTGGCCAAGTTTCTGGATGATGCTGGTGTCAAGTCGGCCGCCATTCATGGTAACAAAAGCCAGGGTGCACGCACCAAGGCGCTGGCTGACTTCAAATCCGGCGCGGTAGAGGTGCTGGTCGCAACTGATATCGCGGCTCGCGGGCTGGATATCGACCAGCTGCCGCAGGTAGTTAACTTCGAGCTGCCAAATGTGGCCGAAGATTATGTGCATCGCATAGGTCGTACTGGTCGTGCCGGTGCAACAGGGCAGGCTGTTTCGCTGGTGTGTGCCGATGAGGCTGATCTTTTGTTCGGTATTGAGCGTTTGACGCGGCAGACGATCGAGCGTCAGGAGGTTGAAGGCTTTGAGCCTGTGCATCCATTGCCGCCTGCGGGTACTCGAGTGCCTGCGTCAAAGCGGGGCGCCCGCAAGCCCAAGGTAGAGCACAAGGATGGTCAGAAGCCGGCTGGCAGCGCGCATGCTCGTCGTCGTGCTCGCCGCCCCCGAGCGGTTGCCGCTGCGGGTTAACAATTGAGGGAGGGGGTGCCTCGGTTTGTCGGGGCGTCCTGTCTGCGCAAGCTGCTGAATATTTTGATACAAAAATCAGGCACAAAAAAAGCGACTCGTGGTCGCTTTTTTTAGATTCGGCAGTAAGAGCAAGCTTACAGCGGAACGATGTTCTCAGCCTGAGGACCTTTCTGGCCCTGAGTGACCTTGAACTCAACCTTCTGGCCTTCGTGCAGGGTTTTGAAGCCTGAACCCTGGATAGCGCTGAAGTGAGCAAAGACGTCCGGACCGGATTCCTGCTCGATGAAGCCAAAGCCTTTAGTTTCGTTGAACCACTTAACGGTGCCGGTAGTAGTAGACATGATGATCTATCCTAAATTTCAAAATATTTTTTTGCCAAGACTGTGTCGAGGCGGTTTGCTCTAAAAGTTGCTATCTACTTATGAATCTCAGGACGAGTACTAACTACAAGGCAGGACTTCGAAATGGTCGTACGTAAATATATGCGTTACTTTCAAGCTGAAAATCATTCTATACGGTTGCTTCGCCTTGTCAATCAAATATTACGGGTGTTGTTAAAATAAATCATAGCTTGTGTATGTGAATAAAGTACACAATACGTATTGTGTACTTTATTTTATTCTTTATGGCGAGTGTGTGATTCAGGGTTGAATAGGGCTGGAGTCATGCGTTTTGTGCGGTTCTAAATTGCGAATTGAACCTGTCGTGGTAGCATGAGTTTTTTCCGCCATATCGAACCCTGAAGCGCTATCTCAATGACAATGAAGCCCTCCTTTGCTGAAGAACTTGAAAATCTGACTCGTCCCCCGCGCATTGCTCTTATTGGTGCAATGGATCAAGAGATCGAATTACTCAAAAACTCCCTGCAGGGTGTCGGCACCCACATGGTGGCTGGTTATCCCTTTTATACTGGAGCGCTTGATGGCGTTGAGGTGGTGTTACTCAAGTCCGGTATCGGCAAGGTCAATGCCGCGATAGGTACAACCTTGCTGTTGCAGCAGTTTGAGCCAGATTGTGTCATTAACACCGGATCGGCTGGCGGGTTTGATGCTGCGCTCAATGTAGGTGATGTCGTGATTTCGGATGAGGTTCGTCATCATGATGTGGATGTAACGGTATTTGGTTATGAGCCTGGTCAGGTGCCCGGGCTGCCTGCAGCGTTCACGGCCGACCCCTTGCTGGCGAGAATGGCAGAGGAATGCATTGCACAGATGCCTCATGTCAATACGGTTCGAGGGCTTATTGCAACCGGTGATAGTTTTATGAACTGTCCGTCGCGTGTGGCGAGCACTAGGGTTTTGTTCCCGTCCATGAAGGCGGTCGAGATGGAAGCTGCTGCCATCGCCCAAACCTGTCATCAATTCGGTACGCCTTTTATCGTTATCCGTGCGCTTTCGGATATTGCAGGCAAGGAGTCGAATCTTTCATTTGAGCAGTTTCTTGATAAGGCGGCACAACATTCAGCCGAGATGGTAATTGCCATTGTGAAACGGATCGCTGCAAGGGCTACAAACAACGCAAAGTAATAATCATAAATAATTGTTATTTAAGGAAATTGACATGATCAATTCTTTCCATCCCCCGCTGCGAACTCTTATGGGACCAGGGCCTTCTGATGTTAGCCCGCGTGTGCTTGCGGCCATGGCTCGCCCAACTATTGGGCATCTTGATCCTGCCTTTATTGGCATGATGGATGAAATCAAGCAGCTGTTGCAGTTTGCCCTGCGCACCAACAACGAATTGACCATGCCTGTTTCAGCACCGGGCTCGGCGGGGATGGAAGCGTGCTTTGTTAACCTGGTTGAGCCGGGTGACAAGGTGATCGTCTGCCAAAACGGCGTGTTCGGCGGGCGCATGAAAGAAAACGTTGAACGCTTCGGTGGCATCGCTCTGATGGTTGAAGATGAATGGGGCACAGCGGTCAGCCTGGATAAGGTCAGGGTGCTGATGGAGCAGCATGACGACATCAAGCTGCTGGCCTTCGTTCATGCAGAAACCTCAACCGGTGTTCGTTCCGATGCCGAGGCTTTGTGTCGTCTGGCGCGTGACTATGGCTGTTTGACCATTGTTGATGCAGTCACCTCTCTGGGTGGGATAGAGCTTGAGGTTGACCTCTGGGGGATAGATGCCATCTATTCAGGCACTCAAAAGTGCCTGTCGGCCCCGCCCGGAATTTCTCCCGTCAGTTTCAGTGAGCGCGCGCTCGAAAAGGTACGGCAGCGAGAGAGTCGTGTCCCCAGCTGGTTCCTTGATAAGAAGTTGGTGATGGGATACTGGGGGGGAGGGCAGAAACGCGCCTACCATCACACGGCGCCAGTTAATGCGCTGTACGGTTTGCATGAGTCGTTGGTCATGCTGCAGGAAGAGGGTATCAAGCAGGCTTGGGAGCGTCATCAGTACCATCATCAGGCCTTGCGGGCTGGGCTTGAGACGATGGGGCTTCATTTTACTGTTGATGCGTCAGTGCGTTTGCCTCAGCTGAATTCGGTTGCAGTGCCGGCTGGAGTTGATGAAGCCCGTGTACGTTCACTTTTGCTGGAGCGTTATGGGCTTGAAATCGGTGCGGGCCTCGGGGTTCTGGCGGGTAAGGTATGGCGTATCGGTCTTATGGGCAGCTCATGCACGCAGCGTCACGTTATGGTATGCATAGATGCGCTCGAAAATACGCTGCTTGAACTGGGTGCTGATATTCATGCGGGTGTGGCGGCACAGGCTGCATCGGCTGCTTACGCCGAGTAAGGAGAATAAATCATGGCTAAAATCGCTTTTATCGGCTTGGGTGTCATGGGTTTTCCGATGGCAGGTCATTTGGCGCGCGCCGGGCATGATGTGTGTGTCTATAACCGTACCCGCAGCAAGGCCGAGCACTGGTGTGCTACCTATTCCGGCCGTTCTGCCGCGACACCGGCTGCTGCTGCAGAGGGTGCCGAATTCGTCTTTACCTGCGTGGGTAATGATGACGACTTGCGTCAGGTGACTACCGGAGCGGAAGGTGTTTTGAAAACGCTTTCACCAGGTTCTGTGCTGATAGATCACACCACGGCTTCTGCTGAAGTGGCGCGGGAGTTGGATTTACAGGCTAAAGAGCAGGGTTGTGGCTTTCTTGACGCTCCTGTTTCGGGTGGTCAAGCCGGAGCCGAAAACGGTGTACTGAGTATCATGATTGGCGGGGTGGAGGCTGATTACGGCCGGGTTTCGCCTCTGCTTGATGCGTATGCCAAGTCTCATCGTTTGCTGGGTGAGGCCGGCAGTGGTCAACTTGCCAAAATGGTCAATCAGATCTGTATTGCCGGGCTGGTTCAGGGTTTGGCTGAGGCTGTGCACTTCGTCAAGCGTGCGGGGCTTGAGGGGGAGGCTGTTTTTGATGTAATCCAGCACGGAGCTGCAGGGTCATGGCAGATGGCAAACCGTCATCAAAGCATGCTGGATGATCGTTATGACTTCGGGTTCGCTGTGGACTGGATGCGCAAGGATCTTCGAATTGCGCTTGAAGAAGCCCGGCGTAATGGTGCGCGTCTCCCGGTTACGGCGCTTGTTGACCAGTTTTATGCTGATTTGCAGGCCGAGGGCAATGGTCGACTGGATACATCAAGTCTGCTCAAAAGGCTTGAGAAAGGGAGCTGAACTGCAGATAATGCCGTTCTTTCGCCCAGCGGTGCGAACAGAATTATTACAATGATTGAGGAGCAGTTTCTATGTTGAATATCGATAAATACAGCATGATTTCATTCGCACCGAGTATTGCGATTGTGGCGGCGATGCTGGTAATGACGTTTCTTGGTGTGCGCTTTCTGAAGCGAGAAATCGCCAAGGATGCTGCCCGAGCACAGCAAAAGAAGTAATAGATTTGGCGGCCTTGGTCGCCTGATTTTCCGGAGGTGAATCAGGCCTCTACCCGTCAAGGAGGGATCAGATGACAACCATCAATAGTCGGCGTCATGCAGCCTCGGTTGCGCAGCCGAGTGAGCGTGAGCGCCATCCTCTACTGTCTGACAACGACATCAACACCATTCTGGTGAATGGTGCGCAGATCTCTCTCAGTAAGTTGAAGCGGGCACGTAGTTTTGATGCGCGTCTGTATTACTATGCTGAAATCGGTGTCTATCTTGAGGTGTCGCTCTCCCGGGGCGCGGGTATTCTGGATGCAACCCGTGAGCAGCTTGAAGCCATTCATCGCGAGGCCACCCACCTGCATATGGATGCCAACAAAAACCTGAATGAAGTTAGCTGAAGAGCAACAAGACCCGGCTGCCGATAGCGCTGTCGGGTTTGACAGCAAGGCATTCCTGCGCCGATTAACCCAGCGGCCCGGTGTGTATCAGATGTATGATGCCGGCGGAAAAATTCTTTACGTTGGTAAAGCTAAAAATCTCAAGAGCCGGGTCAGCAGCTATTTTCGCTCCAGTGGGCTGAGTACAAAGACTCAGGCACTGGTTGCTCGTATCTGCCGTATTGAGGTCACCGTCACCGGCAGTGAGACGGAAGCTCTGTTGCTGGAGCAAAACCTGATCAAGCAGCAGCGTCCTCCCTACAATATTTTGCTGCGCGACGATAAATCCTATCCCTATATCTTTGTCAGTGACCGCGATACTTTCCCGGCCATCACTTTTCAGCGGGGGGCAGGGCGTAAAAATGGGCGCTATTTTGGCCCCTATCCCAGTTCCGGTGCAGTGAAAGAGAGTCTCAATCTGCTGCAGAAGGTGTTTCGGATTCGCCAGTGTGAAGACAGTTTCTTTCGAAATCGCTCTCGCCCCTGTCTGCAGTATCAGATCAGGCGCTGTACGGCACCCTGTGTCGGCCTGATCAGTGAGGATGCCTATCGTCAGGACCTCAATCACGCAATGCAGTTCCTGCAGGGGCGTAGCCAGGAATTGATGCAGACACTGGCGCAGGAAATGGAGGATGCCGCCGCCCGTCTTGAATTTGAGCGTGCCGCCAGTCTGCGTGACCAGATCAGTGCATTGCAGCAGGTACAGGAGCAGCAGTTTGTCAGTAGGCAAAGTGGTGATGCCGATGTGCTGGGGTGTGCAGTTCAGCCTGGTGGTGTCTGTGTTCATGCACTGTTTGTGCGTGGTGGGCGCGTCATCGGCAGCAAGGTTTATCATCCTCGGGTGTCGATTGAGGATACGCCAGCGGAAGTATTGTCTGCTTTTATCGCTCAGTTTTATTTAAGCGGTCCACGTGAGATTCCTGCAGCCGTGATTGTTTCCGTTGAGCTACCTGATCAGGAGTGTATTCAGCAGGCCCTGGAGCAGCGGCGCGGACGCAAGATGGCCATCATGTCGCGCGTGAGGGGGGATCGCGCTGGTTGGCAGCGTCTGGCCCAAACCAACGCGGAACAGCAGTTGGGCAGTCACCTGGCCAGCAAGCAGAATATCTATAATCGCTATTTGGCACTGCAGGATGCGCTGGGGCTGGACTCAATCCCGCAACGCCTTGAATGCTTTGATATCAGTCACAGTTCAGGCGAGGCAACAGTAGCCTCCTGTGTTGTCTTTGACCGAGAGGGGCCGAAAAAGTCGGACTATCGGCGTTTTAATATTGAGGATATAACAGGCGGGGATGATTATGCCGCCATGCATCAGGCCCTCAGTCGTCGGTATACACGAGTGCGCAAGGGGGAGGGGGTGTTGCCGGATCTGTTGATCATTGATGGTGGAAAAGGACAGGTTGCACAGGCAGTGATGGTTATGGAAGAGCTGCAAATCAACGACGTACTGGTCGTAGGAGTGGCGAAGGGGCCGACTCGGAAAGCGGGCTTTGAAGTGTTGATTCGTGGTGATAGCGGGGAAGAGACTGTGCTTGCATCGGATTCGCCCGCTTTGCATCTATTGCAACATATTCGTGATGAATCGCACCGGTTTGCCATTACCGGGCATCGGGCGAGGCGTGGCAAAGCGCGTCGCAAATCAACCCTGGAAGGAATTTCTGGAGTAGGCCCCAAGCGCAGACGCGAACTGCTGAAGCATTTTGGTGGTGTTAAAGAGGTCGAGCGGGCCAGTGTTGAAGAAATCGCAAAAGTCTCTACTATAAGCCGAACGTTGGCACAGGAAATTTATGCCGCGCTCCACCCCGAAAGTTGAAGCAGGAAGTAACGGGACACTCATTTGTATACGATAAAACTACCCAACCTACTGACGCTGCTTCGCATCGTCCTGATTCCAGTTTTCATACTGGTTTATTACCTGCCATATGCGTGGTCACCTTGGGCGGCGTCCGCCATTTTTGGTCTGGCCGCGATCACTGACTGGTTTGATGGCTATTTGGCTCGAAAGCTTGATCAGGCTTCCCCCTTTGGTGCTTTTCTTGATCCTGTTGCAGATAAATTGATGGTGGCTGCCGCGCTTGTAGTGTTGGTTGAGGTATTTGCTTCTCCTTTGGTCACTGTTCCAGCAGTTGTCATTATAGGGCGAGAAATTGTTATTTCGGCTCTGCGCGAATGGATGGCTGAACTCGGCGAGCGTGCCAGTGTGGCAGTATCAAATATTGGAAAAATCAAGACAACACTACAGATGGTCTCGATTCTCATCTTGATAGCAATGCCGCTGTATAGTCCGCTTTCCTGGTTGGGTATTGTTGCGCTGTATGGTGCTGCGGCGCTGACACTGTGGTCAATGGTACTTTACCTGCATGCGGCATGGCCTCATCTAAGTGATGATATCTGAAGTAAGTGGTTAATATTTAAGCAAATTTTTTTCAGTATTATGGTTGACACCCCGCGGGATCTCTCTATAATACGCACCACTGTTGAGGCGCGGGAATAGCTCAGTTGGTAGAGCACGACCTTGCCAAGGTCGGGGTCGCGAGTTCGAGTCTCGTTTCCCGCTCCAATCTCAACGGTATGGCTGGATGGCAGAGTGGTCATGCAGCGGACTGCAACTCCGTGTACGCCGGTTCGATTCCGACTCCAGCCTCCATTCCTCTCAGGTGATTTTTTGACACCTGAGAGGAATGGAACCATACAAAATAACTTCCCCTCTTCGTTGTTAGTGCTGTCAATATTCTGCACAGCTCTATATCTAATCAATTACTCTCTTTTTCGGCTTATCGATTCTGTCTGCTCCGCCTTGGTTTAAACGGGCAGGCGTACGCCTGCCCTCAGGCATTTATTTCCAGCGGCCAGGGGCGTAGCTGAATACAGGCAACGACCAGTGCCAGTATATGGCGGCTACACGCATCATGATGCCGGTGGCAAACGACAGTATTAGATTGAGATCATGATTTAATCCCATTTGCTCCAGCTGGAGATAAAGCAATGCAACCAGCAAAGAGATGCTTGCATAGAGTTCGTGTCGAAAAACTACAGGTACTCGCTGACACAGTACATCGCGCAGAATGCCCCCAAAAATACCCGTTATCATGCCTGCCATAACAACTATGGGTGTACTGTAGCCGAGCTCAAGGGCTACATTGCAGCCAATGATGGTGAATGCAATAAGGCCCATGGCGTCCAGCAGCAGGAAGATCTTGTGCAAATGATGCATGAAGCGGGCAATCAGCATGGTGATCAGTCCGGCTGAGACAGTCAGGTAGATGTACTCGGGGTGCTGTGTCCAGGAAACAGGAAAGTGTCCCAGAAGAATATCGCGAATGGTGCCACCGCCCAGGGCGGTGATGAAGGCGATAACACTTACGCCAAACATATCCATATTGCGACGGCCGGCAGCAAGTGCGCCAGACATGGCTTCTGCGGTAATGGCGAGAATGTAGATGTAGGTGAGCACGTTTAAACCTCCCGTTAGGGTGTTTATCCGCCTCTCCCTCTGTCCGGGTTACCTGAGAGTTTGCACGCTTTCGGCGTGTTGCCCCTTCGGTGGGTCAGTTCTGGCTGACCGCTCTCCAGTCGACGTAATATGTGTGTGGTCGCAGTACCTGAGCCTGAGCGATTATGGGAGTTTGCGCCTTCGGCGGGGCGTGAGCCCTCTCTCCTGCGAAGCGGCGATTATAGCTTGTGCAGGAAATAAGGCAACCGTCCAAATCAGCTGCGGCGTTTGATGTCGCGCATCAAGCTGGACAAGTCCAGTCCGGTATTGGCTGCAAGGGCATCGAGATCATGAAAGGCGGGGGGGAGGGAGCGTTGTTTGAGTTTCTGTTGCTGCTGATCTTCAATACGCTGTACGAGCATTTTGCGAACCTGTTCCAGTTGTTCAGGCTCCAGGTTCATTAAATAGGCAGGCAGTTCGGTTTCACTCATACCAATATAGTTCCTGACAAGTCAGTATCACGTTAGGTGTACATCCAGTACAGATAATAAAGAAGGTGTTGTATCCAGGTGGTGTGCAGCAAATAAAACTACTGATATCGATTGTATATAGGCCATAGGTCACCTGCAAGCCTTATTCGGGAGTACAGATTAGGATCTTGCATGGATATCTTGGTGGCAATATAACGGGCGTGATTATGTGCAAAAACTATCAAAAGGGAGTTTGTTTTTAGAATCCAAGTGTTGTTTAAAGGGTTTCTTTACAGACTGACTGGTGCCCCGAACCGGACTCGAACCGGTACAGCCAAAGGCCGAGGGATTTTAAATCCCTTGTGTCTACCAATTTCACCATCGGGGCTTTGCGCGTTGATTAAGGGCTTGGTCTTTTCAATCAAAGCGTTGAGCGCGCATTCTCCCGTTGCTTGAATAAAAAGTCAAACGAAATACGCGCTCTGCTTCCTGGCTTAGGAGGTCTTGTGCATGCAGCTGGCTGTATCCAGCATGCGATTAGAAAAACCCCACTCGTTGTCATACCAGGCGAACACCTTAACCATGCTGCCAAGCACCTGAGTTTGAAGGCTGTCATAGATGGTAGAGGCGCTGTGATGGTTGAAATCTATCGATACTAAAGGAGTGCTGTTGTACTCAATAATCCCTTTGCTGGCCTCGGCTGCACGTTTCATGATGGCGTTCACCTCTTCAACGGTAGTGTTGCGGTTGGCGGTAAAGGTCAGGTCAACCAGTGAAACGTTTGCAGTTGGAACGCGTACAGCAAGACCTGAAAGTCGGCCATCGAGTTCCGGCAGCACCAGTCCAACTGCCTTGGCGGCACCGGTCTTGGTTGGAATCATGGATAGAGCTGCCGCCCGTGCTCGATACAGGTCTGTGTGATACACATCAGTCAAGTGTTGATCGTTTGTGTACGAGTGGATGGTTGTCATGAGGCCTTGCTGGATGCCGATCGAATTGTTCAGTGCTTTTGCCATCGGGGCCAGGCAATTCGTTGTGCAGGATGCGTTTGAGACAACTTGATGTTCTGAGGTAAGTATCGATTCGTTAACGCCGAAAACAATAGTTGCATCGGCTCCCTTGGCTGGGGCAGAAACCAGTACCTTGCCGGCGCCTTGCTGCAAATGAATACTGGCCTGTTCGCTGTCTGTAAATCGACCTGTGCACTCGAACACAATATCAACGCCCAGTTCGCGCCAGGGGAGGGCGTGAGGATCTGGCTCGCGCAGCATCCGAATAGAGTGCTCTCCTAGAATCAAGCGATCCTTTTCAGCGCGAACTGGCCACATAAAGTGGCCGTGCACTGAGTCGTACTCGGTCAAGTGAGCACTGATCGCACTGTCTCCAAGATCATTGATCGCCACTACCTCAAACTCCTGCTCGCGGCCACTCTCGTACAGGGCGCGCAGGATGTTGCGACCGATCCTGCCGTAGCCGTTGATTGCAATGCGTATAGCCATGGTTGCTGCTCCTTTTTTATAGGCTTTACAGCATCTTAGATGAGTTTGGCTGATCGGGGTATGTGCGGCTTGCGTTTCGTGTCAGTGAGGCGTTAAATTGGTCTGGCTCGATACATATCATCCAATACATATTGCGTACTATATGTCCAAAAAAAGCGATACACATGCCCGGGTCATTGAGGTGGCTGATCAGCTTCTGGAAGAAGGAATCCGGCCTACGCAGCAAAATGTGCGTGAGAGGTTGGGTAGCGGTAGTCTGACGACGATCAATCGCGCCCTGAATGACTGGTGGCATACTCTTGCGCAGCGTATTTCTCGTCGAAATGAGCACCCTGAGCTTCCTGAACCGGTCCTGACTTTGGCCAATCAGGCCTGGGATCGCGCTCTGGCTTATGCCGAGCATCAGTTCGCTGAGCAAAAACAGGCGCTTGAGCAAAGGCAGCAGGAGTTGCTGCAGTCTGCACAGCAAAAAAACAGTGGTGGTGAGCGGGCTCTTTCTGATGCGCATAGTCAGAACGCAAGGCTGCTCGATCGCTGCGAGCAGCTGGCGCAGGAGAAGCGTGAGCTTGAAAGGCGCGTCTTTGAACTGGAAGAGCAGCAGTTGAAACTTACTGTGGAGCGCGATACTGCTCAGCGTGAGGTGCGCCAACTGCAACATATGGGCGCCGAAAATGGCGGGCATGCTGAGGCCATGATTGAGCTGCGGGTACGCTCGCGAATGCAGGAAGAAGAGCTTCAGCGTTTGCGTCAGCTTGGCGATCGGCTAAGCCAGGAGAATGCCCGACTGAGGAATCGGCTGGGTGAATGATCATAAAGCTTTTTAACTTGCTTCCCTAATGAATTGAAAATATGGAATTTTATTTATCCAGTGATGTTGGCGTACAGGAAGTGACAGAGCGTCTGCGTGCCTGCTCGCCGGGCGACCAGGTGAGTTGCTCTGATGAGGCTCTGTTCGAAGTTGCCAAGGCTGTACTGGTGCGTGAGAAGCTTGCAGGGCTCACGATTCAGCTGCTGGATGCCGGCGATTATGTGTTGCGTACGGTCACCAGTCGTCGCAGGCACCAGGTTGAAAAGCTGGATCGATTCAATGATCGACAGGAGTCGGTGCTTAAAGCATTGGAACGTGTGCTGGCTCATTGTGATAAAGAAGGGATTCGACTGATCGGATTCAGTGATGAGTTGGTTGCAGTGCCGGCTCATCTTGATAATAGTGCTTGTCTCTCGGCTGAGGCCGTAGATGTTGACACCTCTGGTGTTTATCGGGGTGCTGACAGTATAGGGGAATATACTAAAGGGTAATTCCTGAGTGGTGAGTTGGCAGGGTGGTTCTGGTATTCTTTCTGCGCGTTTCGATCAACACACGGGGGCTGATATGAGCGATACTATCCGCATATTGCTGGTTGATGATCACTCGATCGTCCGTGCTGGATTCCAGCATATGTTGTTGAAAGAAGAAGATATGGAGATTTTGGCTGAGGCTGAGAACGGCAGACAGGCTGTTGAGCTGTATCGAGAGTTATCGCCTGATGTCGTTGTAATGGATCTCGCCATGCCTGCTGACAGTACGACTGTAGAGGCGACCTCAACGACAGGTGGTCTTGATGCCATCAAGCATATTCTGGCTATTGATCCTTATGCGCGTATTCTGGTGTTAACAATCTGGGAGGCCAGTCCTTACCCCGCGCGGGTGGCTGATTCGGGGGTTAAAGGTTATGTGACCAAGCGCTGTGCCCAAGATGAGCTTGTGCATGCTGTGCGTGAAATCTATTGTGGGCGCAGCTATTTTTCCAGGTCGGTCAGTGATCAGATTGGGCAAGACTCACATGTTCCGCCAGAGCATTCGCCCATTGCGCAGCTGACCCGGCGTGAGCTGGAAATTTTTACACTTTTGGCTGAGGGGCGCAGCGTAAACGCCATCGCTGAAACTATATTTCTCAGCCCTAAAACAGTTCATGCGCACCGTGCCAATATTCTTCGCAAGCTGAGTCTCACCAATGGTTCCGAAATCATTCATCTCGCATTGAGGGCCGGAATCATACAGGCCTGATCGGGTCTATACTGACTGTAAGCTTTTTGCTGCAAGAGGTGGTGGTTATGAGTCCGCATACTGGTGTCTCAACAGACTTTGTTGCCGACATGATGCTGGAGTCGCTTCAGCTCTGGAATGAGATTGATGTGGGCTCGCTGGTACAGCTTGAAGCTAATCTGATCGACCACAATACGCTCGTCTTGACGAGAGGGCATCTCTATGAGGTGCTGGCCAAGACTGATCTTTCTCCATGTCATCCAATGTTTGTCGTGCAGTCTGAGCTTACTGAAGAGCTAATTCAGTTGCATCCCGGTTTGATCTGCAATTATCTGCAAAATCCTCACGAGATATATCATGCGTAAATAAGTGCTTATGTCTGATCTCACTTAAGATGAAATTTATTCATCTTGGAAGTCAGTGATTTACGAGTTTATTTCTCAATGAGAAGCCTTCTGGTCTCGCATTTAAAACTGATTTTTCTAGCCGATTCTCAATTTAAAATAAACTTATCTCGTGCAAGGCATAGAAGGGCTTTGAGTCTGTGTAGGCGTAAATGATTAATAATGAATTGATCGTATACCGACTTCATCAGTATATCAAGTCATGACAATTATAGAGGTTTTTCAGGGAGGGGGGTGCCTGATCTGAAGGGTATCAGGCGGTAGCGTGGTATCTCGAAGGATTAGTGGTTATTGTTCGTTGTCTGTATTTTCAATGAGCATTTGTTCGTTGGACAGGATGAATTGCTTTACGCTCTCGCCCGAAAAGTATCTGCCATGCTCCTTGCCTCTTGTGGGGTGTAGCAGCCCATCCTTTTCTAGCTGTGTCAGTGCATCTTTGGAGTAGTTAGTCATCATGCGTAATGTGTATCTCGGCACTGGCTCTGCACATAGCTCGTCCAACCGCTGACTAAGCCAAAGGCGCAAGGATAAAGGCTCTGCACCCAGCCAAGCTAATCCGCTATGAAGCCTACGGTAACCTTCAACCTGACCGGACTGGATGGCTTTTGCCAACTCAATGATGTCGACCCCAAAGGTGCGCAGCATCGGATCGTTTGGCTTAGCCCAGTACAGATCAGGCTTTGTTTCTAGTGACTCGTAAAGCGGAATCTGCTCGATCCATTCATTGACCAAGCGAATATCATATCGTAGGCGTTTTTTTGAATATTCTTTCTGCACAGGTATGAAGCCTAGCCTTTTAATGATCGTACGATCGTCATGAAGCATGGCATAATAAAAGCATTCGTTGTCGTCTGTGGGGAAAAATCGGATAAGTGTATTGAGACCGATAGCATTCATCAGGTTTTTACTATCCAGAGACCAACCAATGGTCTCAGGATTATATTTTAGTCGTGCCCAGCGAGGTTTCATTTCATCGTCTTTGACGAGGTTACGGGGAACCTTGATCCGATTTGGGAGTGACACTCTAAAATGAAACTTGCTCAAGTTTAGACCTGTCAGTCGAGCAAAGCGGAAAGACCTCATCGCTTCCCAATCATGGCGAGCTTCTTTTGATTTGATCAACCGCCATGCCGCGCAGAGTAGTGTGTTCAAGCGATCTGCGGGAGCGTCATAAAACTTGATTCCATTGTGCTGAATGTCCATCGGTCTGACGGCCTTTAGCAACATCCAACCGAACTCATGCAGCCATGCTCGGGTATCCACCGCCGAGCGCCAAGCTGTCTGGTACTCAGGCACCTCATGGTGATCCGTGCAGCTATCAGACCATTGGGTCTGGCAGGCATGGCAGTGATCCGCAAGGTCGGCATGGAGTGCAATGGCCTCTCCACATACTGGGCACTTATGTATCAACGCTTGATGATGTAATGGGCACACAGAGAACGGCATCAGCTCCCATTCCTTGGGCATAATGCCGGTCTCCTTTAGACAATCTGGACAGATACGAGTGAATCCCACTCGCCAGTCCAGCAGAGGTGAATCGACAGGGTGATCAAGTTCATTTTTGCCCGGTAACCGATCAAACAGGGTCTTACGAAATACATCACCATCAAGCTCGGTCATCATGACCAAGTGAGGAATAAGCTTCTCTTCAGAAAACTGACCGGGGTAGGGGCGGTGTAATGACCTCCATAGAACAGGCACCTTGTTGTAGACGCGTCGCATGTGATCGACTCCGCCGTAACCATTGGCCTCGCTCAGGCGCCACAGGTAGCCTGCAAGGCTCTCCTGCTCATTGGGGGTAAGAGGAATTGGCAGTCTCACTTACTCACCCCCAGTGCTTTTGATAAGGCTGCGCTTTTCATCAGGAATGGGTTCTGGTCATCATCAGCGCTCCCCATAGGGTTGAAAAGACTATATCCCGAAGCCAAGTCATCTTGGCTGACGCCTTGCCTAAGATCAGCAACGTCAAGAGCGAATTCGACAATGCGGGATATGGGGCCGAGCTTTCCACTTGTGGCCACCCAAAACCTCGAAGCCATTTCCACGGTTGCAAGACCGGACACTTTGCCGGTGATGCACTCATTCACAGCGTCCTCGATTGCCTTCAGGTAGTTCTGAAAGTAGTTGAGATCAGCTTTCGAGTGCACACGTAGCGGCTCTAATTCGATAGTCTGCGTAAAGCGCCGTTTCAGTTCTGGATGACGAGCGATGATTACCTTTGATTCGGGCAAGCCGGCCAGAACGAAAGGAATCTTGGTATCAGACATTAGGTTTTTAATTGTGTTTGCTGTTTGTAGGACTTCCATTGCTTTGGCAGTAGCCAAGTGCTGAAACTCATCGATAATCACCAACGACGTATTACGGTTTTTCATAAGTTTACGAAGCATACGATTCAGCTCGGCTTCTGTTGGCTTGCGACCGGGCTTCCCTCCGAGTGCTTCAACAGCATCCCACAGCACTTGTTTGCTGCTTATCTTCGCCGGGGTGTTGATGAGCAATACAGGTATTTCCAACGAGCCTTGGTAGCTGCTGTTAATTTTTTTGACGTAATACTCAAGCAATGTGGTTTTCCCAAGACCTGTATCACCCACGAGCATCATCCCCGCTGGCTGATAGCCATAGGTACGATGCACGAGCTCTATTTGGCGAAGTGCGCGATTGAAGAGGGGATGAGTGATTGTTTTTGTGAGGAACTGTAAAGCCTCCGGTTTGCGCAGGTTAGTCAATGTCAAATCCTCCTACCGAGTCGTTGTGGTCATTTAAATCCAAGGGGTTAAAGCCGTTTTCCAGTTTCCGCCGACGCTCCTCCACCCCCTGTATGATCTGTTGCCGCTTTTCAGCGGATTGGTTAACAGTTTCTTGCCGTGCTTGTGGCCGTGGGCGGCGATTTTTTACTTGTTCTTTGAGCATCCTGCCGTGACGCTCCTCGACTGCACCAAGGCGTTCGCTACTGGAAATTGACCGATGTTTACCATCAACAGACGGTTGAGGTGAGAGAGGTGTATGGTGGCCTTGAGCTGCCTGCTTAAGCCGAGCTTTCCACTGCGCTTTCGACAACCCGCTGACCTCATCGAAATTGATGGCAGGTACAATAAGGGGCTCACCATCCGGCAATAGCACGACTATGCTTCCGATGTCTTCAGAATCGATGAGCACATCGACTTCACGTTTACCCTCTGGCAGTGCATCACGGGCATGCCCAAGCTCTGCTGACCAATAAAACGTCTTGTTGGCCTCAATACCTTTGTGTGAAAGCACCCGCTTTTCGATATCCCCCCAAATATGCCCGAGGTTGTTAATCGCGAGCGGCATCAGCACTGGCATTTCTTTGAGGCGTTCCGTCCAAACTTGGTGCGGCGTGCGGCCATTAAGTCCGTAATGTGGCCGCTGGTGATAGTCGTCCACGATGTACTCCACAAGCAGGGTTTCGAATTCCTCTGCGGTCATCGTTGCATGCCGCTTCATATCGATAGTTGCCGCTTTTTCATCCGTGCGCTTGCCTGCATACCCCGGTAGCTTTCTTAGAAACTGAGTGCGTAAAGTGCCAAACCACCGTTCGATGAAAGGTTTCTTCCACCCTTGGCCAGCTTGAGTCACAACGAGTGAGGATTTGATGTTGTGCACAAAAGTTTGGAGTTGAAGTGACTGGATTGCCGCAGAAGGATCAGCCACGATGGTTCCCGGTGCGCCGTACGTGGGCCAACTGTTGATCAAGCCGCTCTCATCTTTTGATGGCTTAGGGTTGAAGGCATGGAGTAGGCAATGGATGAAGCCGCTGGCGGATTCACCGCGAGATAATTGGATGTAATAACCCAGAATCATCCGGGTGTAGACATCAATTGCGACGTATAAGGTAACCGGCCCATGGACATTCCCAAACTCGTCCTTCAGTCCGATATTGATGTTGAGGGCGTCGATTTCGACTCGATCCAGCATGTCTTCAACGTTAAATTTGCGCATCACGTTACGTGTGTAGGCACGGGCAGCACTAGCACCTTGTCGCGCTGCGACTACATCACCCTGAGGAATCATGCGTTCCTTCCAGCGATAGAAGGTTGCCTTGCTGGGACAACGGCCCTCGAATCCAGAGATGTCTCTAGACTTATTACGTGCAAATTCTTCAGTGAAAATCGCATAACACTCGGCTGCTGATGCGCCATTGAGTTTGAGGTAGTGGTCATCAAATACGGAAAGGGCCAGATCAACGGCTTCGTCCGAGCTGTAGGGGCCACGGTTCGGCTGAAAGCGTTTGGCGAACGTTCCCGCCAAGCCAAGCCCAGAATCTCTATCTTTACGAAACCATTTGTACAGCGTGGAAGGTGAAGGTGGATTATGATCTTTAAGCTGTAGCCTGACCGTGTTGATGGCGCGGCGTAGAGAACGAGCAGAGCATGGGCTTGGGTACTGCTTCAGCTCCTTGAGATAGTTTTCAATTTTTTTCAGCTTGATCTTCTGAAGGTCAGTCAGCACGAACGCAACCGGCTCATCAGCCTTACCTTGAGTTGGAACCAGTAGACCTTCCGTGAGCAATTGGTTGAATTCGTCCTGAGTGAATTGGTCGAATTTTTTGTCTTGGCGGTTACGCTTTATGAAAATAGTATCGGCTAAACGGTGAGCCTCGACTTCTTCACCCATGAGTTGAAAATTATTAATAAATGTAGACATTTTAAAGCCCCCACTTAATGATGGATGTCTGGCATATCTTTTTTTCGGTTTCTATCGATATTGCACCTTTAAATACACCTGCATAAATGGCGCACAATGCTAGCTCTTTATCCTCATATTTTTTAATTAAATCTTTGATTGGACCCTCGTAATTAGGGCGATCAGAAAACAAAAAAACATATTCATGTGCGTGCATTCGATACAGCTGTCGCTGCTGCTTGACGACTGGGTCGTTGTGCTCAACAAACTCAATCGAGAAGTAGGCTTCGTTGTCGAAGCACAGTTCGGCAATCGTTGAATACTTGATTTTTTCCTTTTCAGACAGAACCTTATCGGAAGGTTTTACCTCCGTAAGGGCTAGATGACTCCCTCTGTCTTCGATGAAGTCTGGTGTATAGCGGCGGCCCTTTGCGTAATCAAACGAAAAGGGCTGTGACTGAAAACGAATCACCTCAGGATCGCGTTCAAGTAAAAGCGCGTAATTGAATTCAGCACGGCTTTCAATAAACATCGTTTTATTGTTTTTAGGACTAAAAAATGAAATTGAAGGATTGGTTACAGAGTATCTGTGCACCGATCTCGCATGGCGTGATGTGAACAACTCATCCCATCGCTCGACTTGTCTTAAAATGCTCAGCATCCCTCAAAATTCCTTGTTTAAAATCTTCTAGTGATGTAGAACGAAATGCGAAAGCAAAAGCGGACAAACTTTATGAAAAAAATTTGGAGGGGTGTGTGAGCAAGGAAATGCAGAGGCAGATCGCGGAGCGGATTGCAGTGCTGACAGGGGATGAGCGATTCATGGATCAGGCACGTGGCAAGGTGTCTTCAGTCCTGAGGTCATTCCAACCGCCGGGCTCCTGTCGTGCAATCGCTGAAGATGCCGTGGGCGATGTAAGGCTAAAACTCTTGGAGCGTTTGCCAAAACTGAGTGGCTCGCAGCTGGAGCTGTTTGCAACGCCTGAAGATGACGAGGGGAATTCCTATTTGCGTCAGTACCTCCTTAAAGGCGTGCATAATTACGCATTAGATCGTTACCGCCGATGGAGGGGAAGCGTCAGCACCACACAAAACCCGGACGCAGAGATAGGGGGGGATGACAGTGCTGCAATGAGAACTGAAAAGGCTCAACGGCGAGGTGTTCGAGCGCGTGTTGAAACGGATGACCTGATCGCAACACTCGATAAACATATTTCGGCGGATGAGTGTCCGGGTGCGGCGATTGATCTCGACCGCGTCGATCAATTGTTGCAAGCCAAAGGGCTGTCCAAGAAAGAAATCCATGTACTTAAAGCTCGGTTGAGCGGCATGACCAATACAGCACTGGCGGAACTGCATGGCGGCACAGAGGGCAAGTACCGGAAGATCATAGAGCGTGCGCTAGATCGTTCGGGTCTTGAGTTGGATTTGTGATGGTAATGGGGCACCAGTATGGGTAACGACGTGAAGTCTGTCGAAAGCTGATCTGCCATCGAGTTATGTACGAATCAGGGACAGGCCGCTGAGATGGTGATCTACGGCATACCGACCCATGCGCCGGATGAATTTGTGCTCACGTCCTCCGTTGAAGGCATCGAACAGGAGTCCGAGGGTGCAGCGATGGTGACGACACGAAATAGCGTGTATCAACTCACGGGGCCGGGTTGCTATTATCGACTGCCTCCCATATATCTGCCGCTACTGCGTGAGGGGCAAGACCCTACCGAAGTCGCGAAGCAAATCGTGCCACAAAAACGAGAGCCCGGATACGTCGCGCAGGCTCTGGCGCGCAGAAAGCGCAACAAGGTCAGCGACCAACAAATGCAGCCGTCACCGGATTCTGGCGAGGACAGCAGATGAGTCGGTTGCTGAAATCTTTGCGATCTGACATGGCGGCACTACATGACGCAGGGCTGATCAGCGCAGCATCGGTGCAAGAATTGTACGATCAGCTTCGTTTGCAGGTCGATGCGCTATCGCCTGAGGAGATCAAACGGATACGTACCTCCACACAGCTGAGTCGGGAAGCATTTGCGATGTGCCTCAACGTATCGAGTTCGACCGTCGGAAGCTGGGAAAGAGGTGAGCATTGCCCGTCTGGACCGGCATTGAAATTGTTGACGCTGGTGCGCGATCAGGGGATCGAGATTCTTCGAGTGAACGACGATAGTACGGGCGGCTGGTTTGATGACGAAGGCGTAACTGACGATTACATGACGAACCGTGACCAACCAGAGGCGCAAGAGCAGTAAAAACTCTGATGCAAAAATGCTCAGGAGTATGAATATCGCGACAGCTTCCCCTGTTGGACGCCGCTTCCATGTCCGGTTTGATGACCGGTTTATATTCGTCATTTATTCATAAAAAACAATATGTTATATGCACGTCAAGCAGGATAAAAGTAGGCGAGAAGTCCGCTTAAATGTCCGGTTCGGCCTCCTAAAGTGAGGGCTGATAACCAAAGTACCGGACACCACGCACCAATGATTACGAACTGAGGCAAGCCGGGCCGCATCCAAGAAACTGCCTGTGCCGATAGGTCTCGCTTGAACATGCCCGCTGCGCCAAAACCAAATCTATAGAAGCTGCTTCGGTGTCAAATCTGTTCTATTTTGTATGAGCGATGTGGCCGTACAAACACACCCGAATGATCCATGGCAGCAATTCAGTTCGAGTGGTATGTTGTCTATTGATCAACAATCAGGGATGAAGCAATGGCAAATGGTGATCTGAAAGCCTCTGATAGCGAACGTCCGTTAGCTGTTCTGATAGATGCAGATAACGCGAACCCTAATATAGTCGATGGTCTCCTCAGTGAGATTGCGAAGCTCGGTGTTGCTAGTGTGAAGCGCATCTATGGTGACTGGACAACCCCGAACCTCAACGGATGGAAATCGGTTCTTCTTGAACACTCGATTCAGCCAATCCAACAGTTCCGCTACACGGTAGGTAAAAATGCCACTGACAGTGCCATGATCATAGATGGCATGGATTTGCTCTACACCGGCCCATTTCGAGGCTTTTGCATAGTTTCAAGCGATAGCGATTTCACGCGTTTAGCATCGCGTCTCAGGGAAGCGGGAAAAGTTGTTTATGGTTTTGGTGAGATGAAGACTCCGAAGCCATTTGTGGCTGCGTGTGATCGGTTTATCTACACAGAAGTATTCGCACCACAGCAATCAGAGCACGAAGAGGCGTCCGCTACAAATGTGCTCTCGGAGCAATCTGCTAAAGAGCTGCGGGGCAATACGAGGCTATTGCAATTAATCCGTACTGGGATCGAGACCGTCTCCGATGACAGCGGGTGGGCACAGCTTGGTCCTGTAGGCAATTACATAGCGAAAGCTAGCCCGGATTTCGATCCTCGTAATTTTGGTTACCAAAAGCTGAGCTTGTTGATTGATGCCATTGGTCTCTTCGATGTGCGTAGGGACGGCATTGTGGTTTCGGTCAAAGATACGCGGAAGGCGAATAAGAAAGCGGGCTAATGAATCCGGAGAGGTTCAAATGGCATTCGGTGGCCTACAGTTACCAACTAACCAGAGCTAAGTACTTCAAGGAATGATGGGGCATGTCATATACCTACAACGCCGAGTGCATTCGTAATCAACTGGCCAACTATTCGAAACCATCTTTGCTTAAGGTAGTGATTGAGTACCTGAACACACCGGTACAATCCCCGCAGGAGCGGCTGATGAGGTTACCACATCTGTCGTACCTGCTGATTGAGTGGCTGTTTCAGGTAGATGAGGTTGCGAACCCAAAGGTGGCCCGGCCAAAAAACTTGCTCCGCCTGCTCAATGCAATGCATAAATTGCAAAGCCAAGCAGTCAACCTCCAGCCGGAATACAACGCATTCCTTGCACTGCGCAAGCTGATGATTTCGCAGATCAGGTCGCAGCGTCCATTGCTGGCCCAGCTGAATGGTTTGACGCGTTTATACGTTTTGATGATCAGAAGCGAACAGGCCAATTGGTTCGAAAAGGACTTCAAGGCTGCTCATGGGTTGGATTTAAATGTTTTTTTCATCATGTCCCTGTGGCTGCTGTGGAAGATGAATGACTCACACGTTTTACAATACCAGAGAATTTTAACCGAACTGTCCCCTGCTATATCAGTCGATGAAATTGCGCTGTTTCTCCAAATAGTAGGGGCAAGACCAGAAGAGCTTGGGAGCCTGTTATCATCAAAAAAAGATGAATCCATCAAGGTGGATGCTTACTTTGCCCCGACAATTCTAAGAACTAAGCCCCTGTTGCTGCTTGAAACCGGAGCTGTAGTGCCTGATTCATTGTTGTTGCGCCAGTCAATCAGTGACTTTGTGTTGAACGATTTTGCGACCCGAAATAATAGTGCATTCAGGAACAAATTTACGCCCGCATTTGAGCGGTATACAGAGAGGGTCATATCTGCCGCGAATCAGAGCTTTGTCACTGAAGGTCAGTTGGAGCGTCTACTAAAAGATAAAGGATTGACCAGCAAAGTCTGTGATTTCATCATCTTTGATGAATACGGTGCTGTTTTTATTGATGCCAAAGGGATTGAGCCGAACAAGGTGGAGCAGTCCTCATCCAATCCACTATCCCTACGCGATAAAATCAAAAAAAGGGTGTCTGTTGGTACGGAGCAATGCTTTGCCAGTGCCGCAGTGTGTGAGCAGTATGAGATCGTTCCCCTGTGTGTCAACCTAACCC
>NPIF01000054.1_pt1 | contig 91095 bp, 74 predicted proteins | sample 8637461 | NCBI WGS metagenome assembly NPIF01 (sample SAMN07420641, study PRJNA396082) | bioreactor metagenome | isolation source: sample BR12 brine-fed electro-methanogenic bioreactor BR | place: Japan: Kochi | collected 2016-12-09 | reverse complement strand
TCATGCGACCTTCGCCATGGATGCCGCGAGCCCCCTTTCGGACCAGGGTGAATAGTTACAAAAATTATCGACTTCCTGCGGCCAGGTGCTGAGTCGGGATGGACCATGGAGGCGCTGCCGGGAAAAAAGTAAGGGTTCGCCACAGTGAGCCTCAGGCGGCACCCCGCGACTGATGGATGAGTTCGCGGGCGTGCTCCAGAGTGCGGTCCGTGACGCGGGCCCCGCCCAACATGCGCGCCATTTCCTGGATCCGGGCGTCCTCGGCCAGCAGCTGAATCCCGGTGCGGGTGCGGCCCTCGGTTTCCTTCTTCGCGATCAGGTATTGACGATCGGCGAAGGCGGCAACCTGGGGCAGGTGCGTAACGCAGAGAACCTGGCGATTCTGGGCCAGCGACCGCAGTTTTTCACCGACAAAGGTGGCGGTTGCGCCACCGATGCCGGCATCGACCTCGTCGAAAATCAGCGTGCCGACACCCTCCTGTCCCGGTGTCGCCCGCCGCAATGCCAGCATGATGCGGGAGAGCTCCCCGCCCGAGGCGATTCTGGCCAGAGGTCGGGGTTCCTCGCCCGGGTTGGCCGCCAGATGAAACTCAACCTTCTCCATTCCCGCGGGGCCGGGTTCGGCCAGCCCCTGGCAGACCACCCGAAACCGGGCCTGGGGCATGGCCAGATCGGCCAGTTCCTTCTCGACCCCGGTTTCCAGAAGCGCCGCCGCCTGGCGGCGGCGGGTCGAAAGTTCGGCGCCGAATGCGGCCAATGCCTCGTCGAACCTTCTGATTTCGCTTTCGATATCGGCCTTCGCCGCATCGACGTTGGTCAATTGTGACAACTCAGTTTCGATTTTATCACGATAGGCCAGCACCTCGGCAACGCTGCCGCCGTATTTGCGAGTGAGGCCCTTAAGGCTGGCCAGGCGGTTTTCCACTTCGTCAAGCCGCCCCGGATCAAAGGACAGGTTCGCCCCATAGCCGCGCAGTTGCGACGCGATATCTTCCAGGCTGTAGAGCGCCGTGCGCAGTTCGCGGGCCAGGTCGCCCAGACGGGGATCGACCTGGGCGAGCCCCTCCAGTGCGGTGGCCGCTTGGTCGATGCGTTCGCTGGCGGCCCCGTCTTCCCCGTAGAGACGCTCATAGCCGCCCTGGGTTGCCGCGGCAAGCTTCTCGGCATTTTGCAGCAGGCGGCGCTCGCCCTCGAGGTCATCCTCCTCGCCCTCTCTGAGTTGGGCGGCGGCGATTTCCTGACACTGAAAAGAAAGCAGATCGCGGCGCTGTTGGCGTTCGCGCTCCCCGGTCTCCAATCGGCGCAGTTGTTCCCGGGATTGCTGGAGTTGGCGATAGGCCTCCTGATACCGTTGCAGCAGATCCGCATGACCGGCGAAATCGTCCAGCGCTGCGAGGTGGGTGTCGCCGCGCAGCAGACTCTGGTGCTCGTGTTGGCCGTAAATGGTCACCAGTTGTTCGGCAATTGGCTGCAGCAGAGCAACTGTCGCCAGCGAGCCGTTGATGAAGACCCGGTTCTTGCCAGACCGGCTGACCGTGCGGCGAACAAGAATTTCATTGCCCTCCAGTTCGATGCCGGCCTCGTCCAGCAGCGAGCGGACATGGCCCACCTCCGTCGCCGCAAGGTCGAACAGGGCCTCAATGGAGGCCTCCTCCTCGCCGCTGCGGATGTCGTCGATGCGGGCGCGCCCCCCCAGCAGCAGGCCGACGGCGCCGAGCAGAATCGATTTGCCCGCGCCGGTCTCGCCGCTCAGCACGTTGAAGCCGGGCCCAAACGCCACATGCAGGCGGTCGATGATAGCGAAATTGCGAATATTGAGGTCGGTCAGCACGCTAGCGCTCTCCCCAGCGCATCTTGGTGCGCAGCACCTCGAAATAATCCTTGGTCGGGCTTTTGACCAGCAGGGTGCGGTTTTGCGACTGACTCAACTCCACCACATCGCCGCCGCGCAGGGGCATTCCCACCTGGCCGTCGGCGGTGAGCACCACGTGCTGGTCGAGAAACTTGACTTCGATGCGAATGACCGCCCCGCCCGAAACGATCAGCGGGCGGTTGGTCAACATGTGCGGGCAGATGGGCGAAATGACGAGGCAGTTGAGCCCGGGATAGACGATGGGTCCACCCGCGGCGAGGTTGTAGGCGGTCGAGCCGGTGGGAGTGGCGATAATCAAACCATCGGCCTTGAAGGTGGTCAGATAGGCCTGGTCGACCCAGACTTCCATATCGATGATGCGGGCCAGGGCCCCCTTGTTGATCACCGCATCGTTGAGCACCATGTAGCGGGCGATCTCTTTGCCCGCGCGCAGCACCACGGCATCAAGCATCAGGCGTTCGGAAACCTCGAACTCGCCGCGCACCACCCGCTCGAGGGTGGAGAAGGTCTCGTCCTGGGTGATCTCGGTGAGAAAGCCGAGGCTGCCGAGGTTCACCCCGAGAATCGGCTTCATATGGGCACCGACGTGGCGGGCGACGGAGATCAGGGTACCGTCGCCGCCGAGCACGATGATCAGGTCGGCGCGCTCGGGGATATCGTTGTCGACGTAATCGCGGCGAATGCCCAGCGCAAAGGCCAGGTCTTCCTCGAGCAGAACCTCGAGCCGCCGCTCCAGCAGCCAGTTCATCACCTCGCGGCCGAAACCGACCGCGTCGGGGTGATGCTTCTTGGCATAAATGCCTACCCGTTTCATCGCATGCCCTCCCTGTTGCCGTCGGAAAGTACCACAGCTGGCAGCCGGAGTCCATCCCCCCTCTGACACCAGGTTGTTCGCTCGCAGCGCGGTATGCTAGAGTTCATGAACCGCATCCGGGAGGAGTCGATTCGTGGATTTATTTGAACAAAGCGCCGGGTCCCAGGCCCCCCTGGCCGAGCGCATGCGCCCGCACAGCCTCGACCAGGTGGTCGGGCAACAGCACCTGCTTGGCACGGGAAAGCTTCTGCGCCGCCTGATCGAAAGCGACCAGATCACCTCCATCATTTTCTGGGGGCCGCCGGGCACCGGCAAAACCACCCTGGCGCAGGTGATCGCCCATTCGACCCGCAGCCGCTTCGTCTCTTTTTCCGCGGTGCTGCAGGGGGTCAAGGAGGTGCGCGAAATCGTGGCCCAGGCCCGGCAGGACCACGCCTACCATGAACGAAAAACCCTGCTCTTCATCGATGAAATCCACCGCTTCAACAAAGCGCAACAGGACGCCCTGCTGCCCCACGTGGAGAAGGGCGACGTCATCCTGATCGGCGCCACCACCGAAAACCCCTCCTTCGAGGTCAATGCCGCGCTGCTGTCGCGCTCGCGGGTGTTCGTCCTCGAAGCGCTGCAGCCCGACGATATCCGCGAGCTGCTCGCGCGGGCGCTACACGACCCGCGCGGCCTCGGCGGCACCGGGATAACTCTCGCGGATGAGGCCAGAGATCTTCTCGCCGAAATCGCCCGGGGCGATGCCCGCGCGGCGCTCAACACCCTCGAGGTGGCGGCGCTTTCCCTCGGCAGCGGCGCCATCACCGCGGAGATCATCGGGGAGAGCCTGCAGCGCCAGCCCCTGCTCTACGATAAAGGCGGCGACGAGCACTACAATGTGATCTCGGCCTTTATCAAAAGCATGCGCGGCTCCGACCCCGATGCCGCTCTCTACTGGCTGGCGCGCATGCTCGAGGCGGGCGAGGACCCGCTGTTCATCGTGCGCCGCATGGTTATTTTCGCCTCGGAGGATGTCGGCAACGCCGACCCCCGCGCCCTGCAGCTGGCGCTGGCGGTGCAGCAGGCGGTGCACTTCGTCGGCCTGCCCGAAGCCCGCATCAACCTGGCCCAGGGGGTCACCTATCTGGCCACCGCCCCCAAGAGCAACGCCGCCTACGCCGGCATCGGCGCGGCTCTGGCCGAAGTGCGAAAAAGCGGCGCCCTGCCGGTGCCGCTCCACATCCGCAACGCCCCCACCCGCCTGATGAAAGATCTGGGCTATGGGCAGGGTTACCGCTACGCGCACAATTATCAGGACGGCTACGCCCCGCAGAGTCACCTGCCCGATCAGATCGGCGCGCGCAGATTCTACCAGCCCACCGACCGGGGCTACGAGAAGCTGATCGGCGAGCGGATGCGATTCTGGGATTCGCTGCGCCACCAGCGCGGGAACGAACGCGAAAACAGCGACGGCGACGAATAGGACCGCCGGCCCTATCCCACCTGGAATCGCAGGCGCTCAATCCCCCAGCCCGACTCCGGCGATTTTCTCGCCGCAGGCGGCACACGCCCCCTGCCGCAGGGCGCGCCGACCCAGGCGAAACCCGCGCCGCTCCACCACCAGTTCACCACAGGCCGGACAGAACGTGCTCTCCCCCTCTTCTCCCGGAATATTCCCGGTGTAGACATAGCGCAGCCCGGCCTCCTGCCCGATCCGGCGGGCCTTGCGCAGAGTTGCCGGCGGGGTCGGCGGGGCATCGGTCAGGCGGTAGGTCGGATAAAAGGCCGTCACGTGCCAGGGCGTATCAACCCCCAACTCATCGGCGATAAATGCCGCCATTTTTCGCAGTTCACTCTCCCGGTCGTTGCGGCCGGGAATCAGAAGCGTGGTCACCTCGAGCCAGATCCCCAGCCGTTTGTAGTCGCACAGGGTCTCCAGCACCCCGTTCAGGGTGGCGCCCGCCACCTCGCGATAGAACTCCTCGGAGAATCCCTTCAGGTCGACGTTGGCCCCGTCGAGGTAAGGAGCGATCGCCTCCAGGGCTTCCGAGGTGGTATAGCCGTTGCTCACGAAGATGTTCTTGAGCCCGGCGCGGCGGGCCAGAACCGCCGTATCGTACGCATATTCGAAGAAAATGGTCGGCTCGGTGTAGGTGTAGGCGATGGTGCGGCAGTTGCCTTCCCGGGCGCGGCGCACGATCTCCCCGGGCGCCAGGGGATGGCCGCCGATGGCGTGGGAGGCGCCGCGGGGCAGTTGGGAAATCTGGTAATTCTGGCAGTGCAGGCAGCGGAAGTTGCAGCCCGCGGTCGCCACCGAAAAACTCAACGACCCCGGATAAAAATGGAACAGGGGCTTCTTCTCGATGGGATCGATCCGCTCGGCGATGCTCAGGCCGTAGACCAGCGAATAAAGAATGCCGTCGCGGTTTTCCCGCACCCCGCACAGCCCCCGTTGCCCCTCGGCAATCTGGCAGCGAAACCGGCACAGGCCGCAATGCACCCGCTTGTTGTCCGCAGGCTCCCAGAACATGGCTTTTTTCATGGCGCCTCCCCCGAAGCAATCATAGATGTCGTGGGGGAATTATAGCAGAGCGGCCGGACGAGGTATCGAGATGGGGTGGGCTTAAAACATGAACCGGCGCATGCTGACATTGAGCAGCAGGCCGGTACCGATCATGGTCGTGATCATATTGGTGCCGCCGTAGGAGAAAAGCGGCAGCGGCACCCCGACCACCGGCAGCAGTCCGATGACCATGCCGAGGTTGACCACGATGTGCCAGAACAGCATGGCGACGACCCCGACAGCGAGAAACATGCCGAAACGGTCGGCGGCGCTGCGCGCGATATAGATCCCCCAGATGATGAGAAAGAGATAGAGCATCAGCAACACGAAGCAGCCGGCGAAACCCCACTCTTCGGCGAAGACCGAAAAGGCGAAATCGGTGTGCCGCTCGGGCAGAAAAGAGAGCTGCGACTGGGTTCCCTGCATGTACCCCTTGCCGAAGATGCCGCCGGAGCCGACCGCGATTTTCGACTGGATGATATGATAGCCGCTGCCGAGGGGGTCGCGCTCCGGTTCGAGAAAGGTGCGGATTCTCTCTTTCTGGTAATCATGCAGCAGAAACCACCCGCCGATGGCGCCGATGGTTCCCAGGCCTCCCAGAATCACCAGGGCCGAACGGCGAATTCCGGCAAACAGTACCATCGCCCCGGCGATGAACAAGACCAGCAGGGCCGTGCCCAGATCGGGCTGTTTCATGATCAGAACCACAGGGATCGCCAGCAGCGTAAAAGGCATGGAAAGTTCGCGCAGGGAATAGCCCTGAAAGTGGCCATGCTGGCTGAAATAGCGGGCGAAGGCGATGATGATCACGATCTTCATCACCTCGCTCGGCTGCAGGTTGAAAAAACCGAGATTGAGCCAGCGCGTCGCCCCCATCGAAGTCTTGCCGACCAGCAGCACCGCGACCAGCAGCAGCAGGTTGATCACGTAGCAATGAAATCCGAGGTGCTCCAGGTGGCGATAGTCGAAACAGCAGATGCCGAAAGCGATGAGAACGCCGATCCCGAGCCAGAATATCTGCTTCAGGTAAACCGGGTTCCCGCTGGCCTCCCAACCGGAGGTGGCGCTGAACAGGCTGGCGATACCGATCACGGCGAGAATAAGAACCGTGATCAGCAGGGTCCAGTCGAAATTGAGCAGCAGGCGGCGGTCGAACATGGCGATCAGTCTCCCGTCAGGCCCCGGCGGTGGGTGATTTCTCCGGGGGGCAGGCCGAAATAGGCTTCAAAAACCCGGCGCGCCACCGGGGCGGCCGTGGTACTGCCGTGCTCACCGTGCTCCACCACCACCGCCACGGCGATTTCGGGGTTTTGCGCCGGCGCATAGGCCACGAACAGGGCGTGATCGCGAAAACGATAGGGGGCGACTTTCTCGTTTTTCTCCTTATCGTCATCCTTGCGCCGCACCACCTGGGCCGTCCCGGTCTTGCCGGCGACCCGGATCTCTTCCAGCCGGGTTGCCCACCCCGTCCCGTGGGGCTCGTTCACAACGGCCTCGAGACTGCGCTGAATCAGCGCCAGATTGCCGCTGCCGAAATCGACGGTGTGGAGGATTTCCGGCTGCACCTCCTCGAGAACCTGACCGTTCCAGCCTTCGACCTTTTTGACGATCTGCGGGCGAAGAACGTCACCGCCGTTGGCAACCGCGGCCATCATCGTCACCATTTGCAGCGGAGTGGACAGGACGAAGCCCTGGCCGATGGCGGCGATGACCGTTTCGCCATCGTACCAGGGAGCATTGAAGCGTCTCTTTTTCCAGGCGCGGGTGGGGATCAGCCCCCCCTTTTCTCCCGCCAGCGCAAACCCGAGCCCCTCCCCCATGCCCAGCTCCGTCGCCATCTCCGCCAGCTTGTCGATGCCGAGATCGAGCCCGACTTCATAAAACCAGACATCGCAGCTCTCGCGCATGGCCTTCTTCAGGTCGGTGACGCCATGACCGGTTTTTTTCCAGCAGCGGAATTCACGGTTGCCGAGGGTAATGCTCCCCTGGCAGTCGACCTTGGTGTTGGCGCTGGCCGCCCCCGCCCGCAGGGCCGCCAGGGCGGTAACAATCTTGAAGGTCGAAGCCGGGGGATACTGGCCCTTGATCGCCTTGTTTTGAAGGGGGTGGCGGGGGTTTTGCAGCAGATCGATCCACTCGCTGCCGGTGATGCCGCGAGCGAACATGGCCGGATTGAAACTGGGCCGACTGACGAAAGCCAGAATTTCGCCGCTGCGCACGTCCATGGCGATCACCGCGCCGGCCTGCTCGGTCATGGCCTGCTCCGCCGCCAGTTGCACATCCTGCCGCAGGGTCAGATAGACCTTGTTGCCCGGAACCGGCTCCTGAATCCGCAGAACCCTGAGCTCCTTGCCCTGCACGTCGACTTCCACCAGGCGCTGGCCGTCGACGCCCCGCAGGTAAGACTCGAGGGCCTTCTCCAAGCCGCTCTTGCCAACGAAGTCGCCGGGTCGATAGTCTCCGTAGTCGCCGCTCGCCAGTTCGCGCTCGGTAATTTCGCCCAGGTAACCGAAGATGTGGGCGGCGACATCCTCATGGGGGTAAGAGCGCAAGGGGTGAACGTCGATGAGAACGCCGGGAAGATCGAGGGAGTTCTCCTGCACCCGCTCCAGTTGATCGCGGCTGATGTCGTCGGCCAGCGGCACCGGCCGGTAGAAAGGAAAGCGGCTGCCCGCCTGCCAGCGATCGGCCAGAGCCGCCCCGTCCGCTTCCAGGTAAACGGCCAGACGTTCGAGCAGACGGTTCTTGTCGTCGACGTCCTGACGCATGACCGAGACGCCGAAGGCGGGACGGTTATCGACCAGCAGATTGCCGTCGCGGTCGAATATCGGACCGCGGGGAGCGGCGATCGGCATGTAGCGGATGCGGTTTTTCTCGGACTGCTGCTGGAAGCGTTCGGCGTTGATCACCTGCAGATACCACAGCCGCAACAGGAGCAGCAGAATGATCAGCACCGCCACCAGCGAAAGGAGCAGAAAGCGTTTGGTCAGGTCGGGAGTATCCGACCATCCGGCGTCAAGACTCATAGCGATTGTCGATGTAGCGCAGCCCGGGTATCCGGGCTTGCAGACCCGTATGCCGATCAAGCCGGCGGATCGTCATGAGAAGGGCTAAAGCCACTCCCGAAGTGCTCAACATCTGCAGGGGGATCTGGCGCACGATGACCTGCCAACTGTCGCCGGAATCGGCCAGGATCAGCAGGGTCAGGGCGGTCAGACCGTTGACGAAAAAGGTACCGAGAAAGACCAGCAAGACCAGCAGAAATGAATTTTCCGTGTTCAACCTGCGCTCGGTTCCCTTGACCACGAAAAAAGCGATGAGGAAAACAAAGCCGTGCAATCCGAGCGTCAGGCCGACGAAAACGTCTTTGACCACCCCCATCAACCACGCGATCAGCCCGCCGCGCAGCGGGGTTTCGCTGAGACTCAGATACACGATGAGGATGATGAAGAGATCGGGTTTGGCGTAGGCGGGAACGAAGCGAGGAAAAACCCCGGTCTGCAGAAAGACGGCAAAAAAGCCGACCAAGAGGTAGCACAGCCCCCGCTTCATTGCGGCTCCTCCACCAGCACCAGAACCTCCTCCAGCCGGCTGAAATCGGCCGCGGGGGCCACCTCGACCGTCTGAAACAAGCCATAATCGCCGCGCACCACCCGAATCACCTCGCCCACCAGTAACCCTTTGGGGAAAACTCCGCCGGTTCCCGAGGTCACCACCTGATCGCCGACCTGGATATCCTCCTGGCGCAGGGCAAAATCGAGCAGCAGCGAATCGCCCCGCCCCCGGCACAGGGAACGGGTCCGGGTGCGCTGCACCAAGGTGGCGATCGCCGAAGCGGCATCGGTGATCAGCAGCACCCGCGATTCCCCGGGGCCCGCCTTGATCACCCGGCCGACCACGCCGAGATCGGTCACCACCGGCATCCCCTCGTGCACGCCGCTGCGGGTCCCTTTATCCAATAGCACCGTACGCGCCCAGGTCGACGCATCGAAAGCGATGACCCGGGCGGGCAGCGCAGACAAGGTGATGGCTTCCTTGAATTCGAGAAGCTTGCGCAGCCGCTCGTTGGCCAGGCGCACCTCCTGCAGGTTCTCCACTTCGGCCTGGAGCAGCCGGTTTTTCTCCAGCAGGCGTTGGTTTTCCCGGGCGGTGTCGACCAGCCACAGGTACTGGTCCCACAACTCGACCACCTGCACGAAAATCAGGTCGAAGCCCTTCTGGACGGGGGCCGAAAGGGTCAGTACCGCCTGCTCGAAGAGGCTTGTCTGTTCCCGGCGACGCAGATTGGCGCTGTAGAGCAGCAGCGCCGCCAGAATCAGGACGACCCCCAGAAGAAGGGGGCGGTATTTTCTCAGCAGTTCCCGCAAAGGTCACCTCGGGAAACACAAAAAGGGCCCACCGGGCCCTCCTTGTCGGGACAACATCAAATAAAAGTCGAAAAACGATAACGGGCGGGCAGGATCTGAGCGCCTCAGGAAGTCACCGTCACCCGCTTGAGCAGGTCGAGCTCGTCGAGCACCTTGCCCGAACCGAGAACGACGCAGGAGAGCGGGTCTTCCGCGATCACGACGGGCAGTCCGGTCTCCTCGCGCAGCAGAATGTCGAGGTTGCGCAGGTTGGCGCCGCCGCCGGCGAGAATGATGCCCTTGTCGACAATGTCGGCGGCCAGTTCCGGCGGGGTGCGCTCCAGGGCGATGCGCACCGCCTCGACGATGGCGTTGACCGTCTCGGAGAGCGCTTCGCGGATTTCGCTGGAATCGACCTCGAGGGTCTTGGGAATCCCGCTGACCAGGTCGCGGCCCTTGACTTCCATGGTCTGCACCTGGCCGTCGGGGTCGGGATAGGCGCTGCCGATCTCGATTTTGATCTGCTCGGCGGTACGCTCGCCGATGAGCAGGTTGTATTTGCGTTTGAGGTATTGCACGATCGCTTCATCGATCTTATCGCCGCCCACCCGCACGCTCTTGGCGTAAACGATGCCCGCCAGGGAGATGACCGCCACCTCGGTGGTGCCGCCGCCGATGTCGACGATCATGTTCCCCGAAGCTTCGGTAATCGGCAGCCCGGCGCCGATGGCGGCGGCCATCGGTTCTTCGATCAGATAGACTTCGCGCGCGCCGGCCGATTCGGCCGACTCTTTGACCGCGCGTTTTTCCACCTGGGTGATGCCCGAGGGGACGCAGATCACGATGCGCGGCCGCACCAGGGTTTTGCGATTATGAACCTTCTGAATGAAATAGCGAAGCATCTCCTGGGTGATATCGAAATCGGCGATGACCCCGTCTTTCATCGGACGAATGGCCACGATGCTTCCGGGAGTCCGGCCGAGCATCTTCTTGGCCTCCATGCCCACCGCCAGAACCTTGCGCTGACCGACGCTGTCTTTCTGAACCGCCACGACGGACGGTTCGGAAACCACGATGCCCTTGCCGCGCAGATAAACCAGGGTGTTGGCGGTACCGAGGTCGATGGCCAGATCGTTGGAAAAAAGGCCCAGGATGGAGTTGAAAAGATTGAACATTAGGTTTGGCCGCTCCTTTCACCCGGAAGGGCGCACACCCTTCCAAATCGGCGCTACACTACCAAAATCGCCCCTTTATAGCAAGGTTATAAAATACAAAAAATGATTGCCAGCAGGTAGCGGATGTCATAATATGCTCCCTTATTTTTACCCCGGCAAATCCCCCGAAGGAGACGGATAAAACATGCTCGACCTGATTCGCAGAAAACAGAAGTCAACCATTATCAAGATTGTCTTCTGGACGATCATCGCAGCTTTTGTCGGAACCATTTTCCTGGTTTGGGGAAAAGGGAGCGACCGCGGCCAGGACCCGACCTCGACCGCCGTCACCATCAACGACCAAGAGGTGGCGCTCGACACCTTTCAACGCGCCTACAGCAACCTCTACAACCTCTACCAGAATCTCTACCGCGAGCAGTTCACCCCCGAGATGGAGAAGCGGTTGGGGCTGCGCCAGATGGCGCTGGAGCGGGTCATCGACCAGGCGCTCCTCGCCCAGGAGGCGGAAAAACGCGGCATCGCCGTCTCCAAGGGCGAGGTGATCGACTCCATCGCCGAGATCCCCTCCTTTCAGGACAACGGGGTCTTCAGCAAAGAGCGCTACCTCCAGGTTCTCAATTACCAACGCATCACCCCGGACGAGTTCGAAGCGAGTCAGCGCCGACAGCTCATGATTAACAAGGTGATCGGCGAAATCCAGGAAGACGTTCAGATCTCCGCCGAGGACGTCGCCGACGAATATCGCAGGAACAACGAGGAAGTGAACCTCAATTTCGTGACCTTCGCCGGCCCCCTGTTCGAAGATAGGGTGGAGGTCGCAGAAGACGATCTGGCGGCCTGGTTCGCGGAGCATCAGGAAGAGTTTCGCATTCCCGCCACAGTCGCCCTGCGCTATCTCCGGTTCGAGCCCGCTCGCTACAAGGACGAGATCACCTTCACCAACGAGGAACTCGAACGTTATTACCGCCGCCACCTCGACCAATTCGAGATTCCCGAGCAGGTCGAGGCCTCGCACATCCTGATTCAGGTCTCTTCCGAGGCCGATCGGGAAAAGCGCCGCGAACTGGCCGAAAAAGTCCTGCAGGAGGTCCAATCCGGCAAGGATTTCGCCGATCTCGCCCGCACGTATTCCGACGACCAGGGGACCGCGAAAAATGGCGGAAGTCTCGGCTATTTTCCCCGCGGGGTCATGGTCGGCCCGTTTGAAGAGGCGGCCTTCGCCTTAAAACCGGGTCAGGTCAGCGACATCGTCCAGAGCCCCTTTGGCTTTCACATCATCAAGGTCACCGGCCATATCGAGGCGGGGGTCAAGCCCCTCGAAGACGCCATCGAAGAGGTAAAGGCCGGTTTGCGCGAAGAAAAAGCCCGCCAGCTGGCCATCGAAAAAGCGATGGACGCCTACAACCTCAATCGCAAATCGGGCGATCTCGACGCCGCCGCGACCGCCAACAATCTGAAAGTCAAGGAAACCGGATTTTTCAGCCGGGGCGAAGCCATCGAGGACATCGGGCAGGCGCCCGAGGTCGCGGAAAGCGCCTTTCAGCTTCAGTCCGGGCAACTGGCCAAACCGGTCGTTTTGCCCGAAGGCGTTTTCCTCTTCGCCGTCAAGGAGCGCCGCGAAAGCCGCCTTCCCGAGCTGGCGGATGTGCGCCCCGAAGTTGAAGAAGCCTACCGCCGGCAGCAGGCCGTGATCCTGGCCCGGGAAGCCGCCGAGGCGTTCCTGCAGGAGGTCAAGCAAGGCGCCAAGTTCCCCGATCTGGCTGCGAAAAAAAGCCTCAAGATCGAAGAAACCGGTAATTTCTCTCGCACCTTTGAAACCTTCGTGCCGCGCATCGGCAACAACGAAGCCCTGGCCAAGGCGGCTTTCGCCTTGAGCGAAAAGGGCGAGGTGGCTCCCGAAGTCTACGAGAGCGGCAGCAAGCTGGTCGTCGCGGCCCTGAAAGAGCGCAAAGAGGCCGATATGGCCAAGCTGGACCAGAGCACCCGGGAGCAATTGCGCGCTTCGCTTCAGGCGCAGAAAGAACAGCAGAAACTCGACGACGCGCTGAAGGCCATGCGCGATTCGTCGGTCATTGAAATTGCACCGGCCCTGGCCAACCTGATGGAAAGGTAACGCGATGAAGCTCGTGAAAGAAACCTCTTTTTCCGACCTGAAAATGGTCAATCGCGGCAAAGTCCGCGACATCTACGATCTGGGTGAGCATCTGCTGATCGTGACCTCGGACCGCATTTCGGCCTTCGACGTCATCATGAACGAGGCTATCCCCTGCAAGGGGTATGTTCTGACCCAGATTTCCAAATTCTGGTTCGAAAAAATGACCGACATCATTCCCCACCACATCGTTGCGACCGAGGTCTCGGACTTTCCCGCCGAGACCCACAAATACCGCGACGACCTCGAGGGGCGCAGCATGCTGGTCAAAAAAGCGCGCCCCCTGCCGGTGGAATGTATCGTGCGCGGCTATGTCTCGGGATCGGGCTGGAAAGACTACCGGAAGACCGGGGCCATCTGTGGCATCCCCCTGCCCGCGGGCCTGCGGGAGAGCGACAAGCTGGTCGAGCCGATCTTCACCCCTTCCACCAAAGCCGACCTCGGCGAGCACGACGAGAACATTCCCTTCGCCAAAGCGCAGGAGCTGTGCGGCAAGGAGCTGGCCGACCAGGCCCGCGCGGCCACGCTCAACATCTACCAGCGGGCGCGGGACCTGGCCGCGGCCAAGGGAATCATCATCGCCGACACCAAATTCGAATTCGGCGTGTTCGAGGATCGCCTGATCTGGATCGACGAAGCACTCACCCCCGACTCCTCCCGTTTCTGGCCCAAAGCCGAATACCAGCCGGGCGGGCCGCAACCGAGCTTCGACAAGCAGTTTCTGCGCGACTACCTCGAAACTCTCGATTGGAACAAGCAGGCGCCGGCGCCGGCCCTGCCTCGGGAAATCGTCGAAAAAACCGGCGAGAAATACCTCGAGGCGCTCAAACGCCTGACCGGCATCGAGCCCGGAAAATAACCGAAGCGTGTTGCCTTGACGAAAAACGGCCGGAGACGTTTTCTTCGGCCGTTTTTTTGCCTTGCCCGCCAGAATCCGCCACCGGATTTTTCCCGGGGAAAAGATGATTGTGACCAAAAACCGCGCCGTCCTTTTGCTTCTGAGCGTTTTTTCCGTTCTGGCGGGTTGCACTGCCGCCGGCGACCTGGCCCCTTCGCTGCCTGCAGAAGAACACGCCCAGCGCGCCGAGAACCTGGTCTTTCAGCGGAAAACCGATGAGGCGGCCCGTGAATACCGACAGGCGGTTCTCGCCGCACCAAGCGATACCGGCAACTACCTGCGCCTGGCGGAACTCCACGAGATCGGGGGGGAGCTCTCCCGGGCCGAGTCCGTTCTGAATTCCGCCCTGGAGCAAAGCGCGCCGACCGCCGAGCAACGAATCATCATCCTCCATCGACGCGCCCTGCTGCAGGCACTCAAACTCGGCACCCCCGAAAAAGCATCCCGGTCTCTGGCGCAGATGCCATCCGATTCACTGGCGTACAAAGATACGCAGGGCGCCATCGCTTTGGGACAGGGTCATTGGCACGAGGCGCTGACCCATTTCGCCGCTGCCCGCGAACGGGCCCGCGGCAACGACGATCAGGGCCTGGTCATGTATCATGCCGCCCTCGCCTATTATCGCCTCAGTCAGGAAAGCAACGCCGCCAAGGCCCTCTACCATGCCATCAACCTGGCCGAGAACGCGGCCCTGATCCATGACATCAAACAGTTGTGGAAAAACCTCGACGCCCCTGCTCGCTGATTACCCCATTCTTGACCGGGATCAAGGTCACGAGGGAAATCGCCTGTTAAACTCCCTTTCAAAAGCCATCGGAAAGGAGAACCGACGATGACCCGTGAAAAAACCACCAAGACTCTTGAGGGGGGTGTCCCCCACGATCTGGCCGACCTCGTTGCCTATCAGGACGGGGCGGTCGTCAGCCGCACCCTTCTCCAGGACGAAACCGGCACCTTGACCGTTTTCAGTTTTGCCGAAGGCGAGGCGCTCTCCGAGCACACCGTACCCTTCAATGCCTTCATCCAGATCCTCGATGGCGAAGCCGAAATCACCGTAGGAGGCACCCCGGCCCGGGTCAAAGCGGGAGAAATCATTCTCATGCCCGGTCACATCGCCCACCGGGTGAAAGCGGTCAAACGCTTCAAGATGCTGCTGACCATGTTCAAAACCCCGCAGAATTCCTGACCAGTTCATAAAAACTCCCCGGCCCGGGCGGCGAACGGCGAAGCATTGCCCAACCCGTGGCAGCTGTGCTATAAGAACCGGATTCAAATTCCACGGGCCGGGGAGAGCGACTGCATGCTCGAAAAATTCTTTCATCTCCACAGCCGCGGCAGCAGCCTGCGCACCGAGGCGATCGCGGGGGCGACTACTTTTCTGACTGCCGCCTATATCGTTTTCGTCAACCCGGCCATCCTGTCCCAGGCCGGCATGGACCAGGGGGCGCTGACCACCGTCACCTGCCTGGTCGCCGGGCTTGCCACCCTGCTGATCGCCCTGTGGGCCAACGTTCCCCTGATGATGGCTCCGGGGATGGGGCTGAACGCCTTCTTCGCCTACACCCTGGTCATCGGCCAGGGTCTACCTTGGCAGACCGCACTCGGGGTGGTCTTTCTCTCGGGCGTGTTCTTCCTGGCTCTGACCCTGATCGGGGTGCGCGAACGCCTGGTCAACGCCATTCCCACCTCCCTGCGGATGGCAACTTCGGTCGGCATCGGCCTTTTCATTTCGTTCATCGGCATGCAGAACCTGGGGCTCGTGGTCCGCAGCGAAGCGGTGCTGGTGCAACTGGGCGAATTGACCTCCGAGGTTCTTCTCGGTATGGCCGGACTGCTGCTGGTGGCGATTCTCGAACGCCTGCGGGTGCGCGGCTCGATTCTCCTGGCGATTCTGGCCACTGCCGGCGCCGGGATGATTCTCGGACTGACCCCCTTCCCTTCCAGCCTGGTGGCAGCGCCGCCTTCCATCGCTCCCCTCGCCTTCTCCCTCGACATTGTCGGAGCGCTGAAGATCTCGCTCTGGGCCAGCATTTTCTCCTTTATGTTCGTCGATCTGTTCGACAGCCTCGGCACCATGCTCGCCGTCTGCCGCGAGGCCGGGCTGGCCGACCGCGAGGGCAAGATCCCGGGTCTTTCGCGCATGCTCACCGCCGACGCCGTGGCGACCGTGGGTGGGTCGCTTCTGGGCACCAGCACCACCACCGCCTATATCGAATCGGCCAGCGGCGTCGCCGACGGCGGGCGCACCGGCCTGTCCTCGGTCTTTACCGCCCTGCTCTTTCTGCTCGCCTCCCTCTTCACCCCGGTCATCGCCGCGGTTCCCGCGTACGCCACCGCTCCGGCCCTGATCACCGTCGGCATCTTCATGATGCGCGGCATCGGCCAGATCGACTTTTACGATTTCGAGGAAGGGCTACCGGCCTTCCTGACCCTGGTTCTGATGCCTCTGACCTACTCGATCGCGACCGGACTCGCTTTCGGCTTCGTGTCTTTCGTCGGTCTGAAAATCTGCCTGGGCAAAATCAGAAATTGCGATCCCTTTCTCCTCGCCGCCGCGGTCCTCTCCCTGATCAGCCTGATGGTCTGATTTCGCCGTTCCTCTCCGGGCGCAAAGAAAATTTCCCCCGCGATTGCAATCGTAGAATCAGGCTCTATCCTTATCCTTAATGAAAACCGCTCCCGCTTCTGGAGGGCAGCGCACCCGTTGGAATCCTGACGTCCGTTTGTTTGCAATCAGGGAGGTTCTATGAAACGTTGGTCTGTCTCCAGCAATCCCATCGGTCTGCTCGTCGCATTGCTCATCACCTTTTTCGCCGTTCCCGCAACACCCTGTCCCGCCGCCGAAGTCCTGTTCAAATCTGACAGCATCCTTCGCTATTTCGAACGCGACCTGGCCGACGGCAGCGACGACAACAAGGCGGCCCCCGGCTATGAGTACCTGCAGATCGATGCCGGCAACCTGAGTGAAAAAGGGCTGTCCTTCCACATCTACGGCTGGGGCCGTTACGACTTCGCCGGCGATGATGTCTTCGAAGACGATACCGCCGGCGAACTCCTCTACGGCTACCTGCAATACACCCACGACTTCAACAATCTCGCGCTGCGCGCCGGGCGTTTCTACGCCTTCGAGGGCGTCGCCAACGAAGCGGTGGACGGTGTCAGTCTGCGCAGCGATATCACCCCCTGGTTCACCCTCTCCGCTTACGGCGGACAGCCGGTAGCGCTCGATTCCTCCAACGGCCGCAGCGGAGACTCGATCGCGGGGGGACGCCTGTCCCATCACCTCGGCAGCCTCTACGACATCGGCGTCTCCTACAAGAACGTCCGCAACGACAGCACAACCGCGGAAGAGTTTGCCGGCGTCGATTTCTCGCTGTTCCTGCCCGCCAACATCTCTTTGCTCGGTTTTTCCAGCTACAACCTCGATTCCGAGGGCTGGGGCGAGCATTCGTATGAAGCCCGCTGGTATGCCGGGAGCGTGCTGGTGCGCCCCTATTACCAGTTGTTCAATTTCGGCGACTACTTCACCGACGAAAAAACCACCCCGGCGCTGTTTCGCATTCAGAGCAATCGCAACGATGAAGAGCTGACGGTCTTCGGCGGCGACATCACCTGGCAGCCTTCCGCGACCTGGGATCTGGGTGCGAAAATCAAGTCGTTGTCCTACGATGAGCGCGACGACGATGCGATTTATTACGCGGCGCTGGCGACCTGGCACGGCGAGGAAACCTCCCAGGCAGGTGGGGAGTTCGGCATCAGCGACGGCGATTCCGATCCCACCTCCTTCTGGCTCGCCCGCGCGTTCTTTTACTGGGATTCCATGTCGGGCTGGCTGAAACCGGCATTCATTACCGGTGATGTGGTCTATGCCCGCTACGACAAGAGCGTTTTCGGCGAGGACAGCTCGCTGTTCGCCTCCCTCGGGGCAGGGCGCAGGTTTTTCGGCGATGCACTGACGTTGAAAATTTCCGGTGACTACAGCTCGGACCCCTTTTTCGACGAGGATATTCGCGGGATGCTCTTTGCCACCTACCTGTTCCAGAATCAATAAACCCGGCCGACAGCGCCGTTTCCTGTAACGGAGAGACCTATGATGTCTGAGAAGCTTTGCAAATCGCTGGTGCTGCTGACCCTTGCGCTGCTGTCGCTGGCCGCCTGCTCGGCCCTCAAATCGAATTATTCCCTGCCCCAGAGCCACCCGGAAACTCTGACCGCGGGCGAAAATCCGACCTGCACCGATTGCCACGAAGCCAGGGGCGACAAAATCGCCTACCAGCGCTTCAACCATACCCCCTTCTTTACCGAAAACCATAACAAGGAAGCCTACCAGGCCGAGGCCGTCTGCAGCATGTGTCACGCCACCAGTTTCTGCAACGACTGCCATGCGACCCGGGTCGAACTCAAGCCCTCGATCAAGAACCAGCCGGAGAATTACCGCCGCATGCCCCACCGCGGCGACTACCTGACCCGGCACCGGTTCGACGCGCGCCTCGACCCGACCTCCTGTTTCCGCTGTCATGGCAACCCGAAAACCGCCATATCCTGCGTACCTTGTCACGGATAACCGATCTCTTTTCAGAGGGGAGACGATTTATGGTATTGCGCTTAATAGCCTTGACAGCCTTTTGTGGCGTTCTCATGCTCCTCGGCGGGTGTTCCGATCATAACTCCGATGCTGCGCTTCCCGACGAGGCCCATCCCGCCAATTTCATCCAACTCCATGCCGCAGAAGCTGCGGCTGATTTGCAAAGTTGTTCCGCATGTCATGGTGTGGCCTTCGAAGGTGTCGGCAATGCTCCCAGCTGCTTTCTTTGCCATCTTGACGGCCCCCCCTTCCGGATTCACCCGGCAAACTGGATCAATGTCGTCAGTGCCCATCAAAACTTTGCCGAGCAACTCAACTGGACAACCTGCGCAGCGACGGCCTGCCATGGGGCTGACCTGGGCGGGGGCCTCTTCGGCCCGACCTGTTTTCAAACCATCGGCTGCCATGCGAATACCGGAGGTGACCCCCCGGCTCCGGCCAGCCATGTCGCCAATTATCCCCTCCCGGCCAATCACGGACCCGACGCCAAGCCCAATCAGTTCTTGTGCTTCAACTGCCACGGCCGACCGTTGAACACCTTTGACGGAGGCTTTATATCCGCCCCGAATATCCTGAACAATACCGATTTTCTCGGCAACCCCGTGCAGGGCAGCTGCGCGGGTTGCCACCCGAGCGCCCAGGCCCACCCCACCAACTGGCAGGGGGGCAATGACTCGACCCCCGCTTATGTTTCCAGCCATCGCGGTATCGATATCACGACCCAGGGCGTCAGTTGCACCCTGTGCCACAATACGACCGGGCCCGGACCAGGATCATTCCCCGGTGCACCCAGCTGCTTCAGCAGCGATCACACCAACGCCAACAACATCACCTCGGTGTGCCATCCCAATGGCCCTCTTACCGCCCCTCATCCGGTCGACGGCTCTTTCCGGGCGGCCTCGACCCACGGAGTTATGGCCAAAGCAGACCTCACCTTCTGCCAGGGGTGCCACGGCGAGGCCGGTGGGCCGGGTTCCAGCCCGCGCTTCAATCTTCCGATCGGCAACCTGGTCAATGGCTGCGAAGATTGTCATGATGTCGGGTATGCTCATCCGACCAACTGGGCCGGGCCCAACACCACCTTCCATTACAATTCGGCCAGCATTCAGACCGCCTGCACTCTGTGCCACGGCGTCGCCCTTGACGGTGTCGGCGGCGTGGGGATCAGCTGTCTCGGCTGTCACGCCGAAACCGCGACCTTCGCTCTCGACTGTGCCTTCTGCCATGGGTTCCCCCCTGACGGCAGCGCCGATCTGATCGTGACCGACCTGGGCGGCATCGGAGTTGCCCACGGCATCGTTGCAACCATTGGCGGCCACGACCAATGCGCAACCTGCCACGGCGTCAAAAATTCCACCACCGGCACCAGTGGTCATTTATCTCCCAATGCCAATTACAGCCTGTTCGATCGAGATAACAACGTCAACGGCGACCACTGGAACGGCCAGATCAACATGAACGGTCCATCGCCCACGACCGGTGTCGGCTACAACGCAACCAACTTCGGTTGCGACAATGCCGCCTGCCACGGCAATAACGTCGCACATCAACTGTCCGATTCGGGTCTGACCGTGGCTTTCGGCGATTACGGCAGCGGCAGCGGTGGCGGGTCCGCACCCCACCCCCTGGATGGCTCTTATCTCGCCGGCTCGGCGCATGGGCCCGACGCCAAGGCAGACCTGACCAACTGCCAGGCCTGCCACGGCCAGAATACGACCACCAACCCCCGCTTCAACATCGGCATCAATGCCGCCGGCGGCAATGGCTGTGAAGGGTGCCACAATAACAACACGGCCCACCCCGCAATCGGGGGGCAAGACAATATTCAGTGGTATGACATCAACTTCAGGCATCACAATGCCGGCAACATGACTGTGGCCTGCGGCCAGTGCCATCCCGGCCTCGGCGGCAACGGAACAGTCGGCCCGGCCTGCACCTTCTGCCATGTGTCCAACCCGACCCTCGCCACAACGGGCTGCACATCCTGCCACGGGACACCGCCCAATGGATCAACGGCACCGAATCGCTCAAGGGACCATAATGTTGGGGCCCACCGTCTCAGCTGCACCATCTGCCACACCGACAACGGCCCGGGCTCCGGCAACCACTTTACCCGACCGGCAACGGCCCAGGCCTATTCGAGAGCCAATATTCTTACCGTTCCTGCTACAACGGGCACAATCACAATGGTGATGACGCAGGGCGCGACCACGACAACCTGCACAGGCACCTGCCATGGCGAAAATCATGGGTCAACCGGAAGAACCTGGTAGTTTTATCGCCTCGAGAAAAGGGGTCGGTTATAACCGGCCCCTTTTTTTCTTATTTCACGTTTCTCGCTCAGCAGCAAATTAACTATTACAAACCATTATCTCCTTTAGACCAAACCTGTTTTATGGCATAATTCCCGAAATTATTTACTAATTTGTGACGTGTGACGCGATTCCGTAAGTCCTTTTGCCTTGGCCAAAAAAGCAGACGTGGCCCTACGGCCAGACCAAAAGATGAAGTCGCTTCTTTTTTTCTTCGATTTTCAGGGCTTTACCGTCAGACGGACGGATTGAGAATTTTTTTCTAGGGGGTCCAATGATTCCGGCACATAGCCGCAAATGCGTCGGCACATCCCTGACATTTATTGTTCTGTTGCTCTTTGCCTCAGTTCCTGCTGCTCATTCGGCGGAGTTTCAACTCTCATCCGAAACGATCCTGCAATCCTTCCAACGCGATCTCCCGGGCAAAAAAGATCGAGACGTTCTGCCGATTTACGAATACCTCCAGGTCGACTACGGCCAAAGCAAAGACGCCGCTCTCTCCTTCCATGGTTACGGCTGGATGCGCGCCAACCTCGGCGATGATTTTTTCGACGACACGACCGCAGGGGAGCTTTTGTACGGCTACCTCGAATACGAACCGGCTTCCCGCGACTTTCTCGTGCGCGCGGGACGGTTCCTGGTTTTTGAAGGCGTTTCCAACGAGACCGTCGACGGGGTCTACGGACGAGCTGACCTGCCGGCCAATTTCGCCGTTTCGGGCTATGCGGGGCAACCGGCGTCCCTCGACGATGTCAACGGCCGTGCCGGCGACTATATCGTCGGCGGGCGGGTTTCCCGGGGTCGCCTCGGTCGCTACGAAGCCGGCCTCTCATTCAAAGCGCTGGCCAACGACGGCGGCGGCGATGAACGGTTCGGCGGCTTCGATCTGTCCGTCTACCTCCCCTGGCGGACCTCTCTGCAGGGTGCCTCGACCTACAATTTCGACACCAGCGGCTGGGCGGAGCATTTTTACGAATTGCGCGTACCCCTCGGCCCGGTCGAGGTTCGTCCCTTCTACCAGAAATTCAACTATGACGATTTCTTCGTGGCGGAAGACAGCGCATCATTTCCCTTTCGCTTTCTGGCGGGAACCGGCAACTCCATCGAAATTTTCGGCGCCGAAGCCTTTGTCTTTCTCACCGAACGGGTCGAACTCGCCGGCCGGGCCAAGCACTACCAGTACGACGAACGCTTTGACGATGCCGACTATTATTCCCTGATCGCCACCTGGAAAATCCAGATCCTGAGTCAGGTGGGCGTTGAGCTCGGGCGCATGGACGGTGCCGAAGAGGAAAACCAGTACACCCTTGCCCGCGCCTTCTTTTACTGGGATCTGCGCCAGTGGTTCGTCACCGCCGATACGGTCTGGATCGATTACGACCAGCCCATCTTCCAGGAGGACAATTCCCTCTTCGCATCTCTCGGCTTCGGCCGCAGTTTCCTGAACCAACGACTGAAGCTGAAATTCTCCTTCGACTTCAGCGACGACCCTTATCTCGACAGCAATTACCGCACGACCCTGGTGGCTCACTACCGCTACGACCGGTGATGGGTCGATTGCCGGGAACAACGACCTCCCCGGGTCTCGGAGTTTCGATCAATGAACAGGCAGACGATTTTTTGGCTTTTCGCCCTTGCCGCCATCGCCGGGCTGCTTATTTCCTGCGCCGCGCGCAACGGCTACAAGTTGCCGCAAGCGCATCCCCCCATCTACGAAATGGGCGAAAGGCGGGTTTACTGCGTGCGGTGCCACGGCTACGACAACCAGGAACTGGTTTACGAGCGCTACAACCACACCCCTTTCTTCACCGACAACCACCGTCTGGTCACCTATCAGGACGAAGAGGTGTGCGCCATTTGCCATGACCAGAGTTTCTGCAATAATTGCCATGCGACCCGGGTCGAGTTGCGACCCTCCCTGAAGAATCAGACGGAGAACTTTCGCCGGACGCAGCATCGGGGCGACTACCTTTCGCGCCACCGCATCGACGGGCGCATCGACCCGACCTCCTGCATCCGGTGTCATGGAAACCCCAAAGGGGCACAGACCTGCAGGCCCTGTCACGGTTGAATGGGGCAAAGACCAATATGGAGATCTCAAAAAAAAGTCAACTGAGGTTCCTCTTGCTGGGGCTGTTCCTGTTGCTCGCCGCGTGCGGCGGCGGTGGCGGCGGCAGCGAGGATGCACCCACCACGCGCAATGCCCATGAGCCGGGCTGGAGAATCAACCATAGTGCCACGGCCCGCATTGCCCAGGCCAAGAATGATTTCTCGGAATGCCAGGTTTGTCATCGGGCTGATTTCAAGGGCGGCGACGGAGTCCCCAGCTGTTTCGAATGCCATACCGAAGGTCAACCTTTTTCCAATTTCCACCCCAAGCAACCTGGTTTTGAGCATCTCAACTGGGCCCACCCGCTCAACCACGGACGTGCCGCGAAGCTCACCCTTCTCAACTGCCAAGGCTGCCATGGCGAACCCGGCGGCCCCGGCAGCAATCCACGCTTCAACGTGACCCTGAGAAGCCTCGAGGGCGGTTGCGAGAGTCTTACCTGCCACGGGGACAAAAGCAATCTTTACACCGATCTGGTCAGCGTCCCTCCGATTGAGTTGATCGATGAGGTCGCCCATCCCGTCAATGCGGCTCATCCCGGCTCAAGTGCGCCGGACAATTTCTGGTGGTTCGGGCAGCAGCTCGAATTCGAGGATGGCACTCAAGCCAATCTCGGCCATTGGGATGTACAGGACAACATGCAGGCATGCACCCTGTGTCACGGCCTCCAGGGCCTAGGCGGCAGCGGGCCTTCCTGTCTGGAATGCCATGTGAGCAATCCATTCTCAAACCCATCCGGGTGTGTTTCCTGCCACGGACAGCCCCCCATGCCCTTTGGAGAGAGCAAAGTTACCCAATATATTGCCCAGGAGGGAAGAACACCCCAATCGTTCAGAGTCGACTTCTTCAGTCTGATTGGGGCCGGCTACCATCTTGGGTTCAACCACCGCAATGAAAATGAATATGCGGCATGCTCGGCCTGTCACTTTGACGACCCGACGTTTGTACCGCCCGATCCTCTGGAAGACCCAGAGGGTTTTCAAGATTTCGTCGATGACCCGAATCGCATCGTCAATCGCCACCACAATCTTATTGGCACACCGATTCCCGCCAATACCGTAGCGCCCTATGCCCCCTTCAACCAACCAGGCAGGCCTTATTTCTGTGATGCCTGCCACCAAGACACCTTGGTGAACGGCGTCTTCGAATTTGAACTCCCGCCCCAAACTCCCGAAGGCGAAACGGATTGTGCGTTCTGTCACTTCGTCCAGCCCTGACCTCCCTATATCGGGTTGACAAATCCTGTTCATAACAAACCAGGCCAGCTTTCTCGCGAAGGCTGGCCTGGTTTGTTTTCGACGGACAGTTCCGGAGGCCAATGACTTGCATTCAGATCATCTCAAAATCGACTGCCCGGTCTTAGCCCTATCGTCATCCAACCAGTCAGCGGCTGAGCAAAATCACACCTCTCTCAGAAGCATCCCCGGCATCCACCAAGGCCAGACAATCGACCCGGGGATGATCGAATTCCAGTCGCGCGCAGGCCAACACCATACTCACGACCAAAGCCGCCGCGCCGGTATCGCCCAGAGCCGGATGCAGTTGCAGCTCTTCCGGGGCGCCGCGCTCAGGTTCTCCACCCGCCCCTTGCGGTTTGGCGGGAGGCCAGTGGCGACATTTCACCTGGTGCCATTCGAGACAATCGCCCTTCTCCCCGCCTCGGGCAAAAACCACGGCATCCACCGCCTTTGCGGCCAACCCCGCTTGCTGCAGAGTCTCGCCGATGGCGCGCACAAGACCCGTCATGGGCTTTTCATCCGCCAGGCCGGCATGGGGTTCGGCGGCCCGGCCGACGCCCCGCAGCCAAGCCAGCCGCGGGCGTTTCGCCGAACTCGACTGCAACAGCACAAACGCCGCCGCCTCCCCGGGAATCCCCCCTTCGGAATCTGAGGTGGTCGCAGCGCGGCCGGCGCAAACCAATTCGGCACAGGTCAGCTCATCCACGAGAGAATCGACCGCGCCCAGCAGGATGGCATCCCATTGGCCCGCGCCGAGTTGTTGGCAGGCATCTCCGAAGGGCTCGGCCAAAGTCTGATCGTTTCTGATCCACCGAAAGGTGGCGCAAGAAAGCCGCGGGTGACGGCGGCGCAAATCCTCCTCCCAGCGTTCGCATTGCACCATCGCGCCGCGGGGAGTCTGCGCGGAGGGAAGTCCGATCATCACCAGCAGCGAGGATTCTTCGGGCAATTCATCCAGGCGGGGAAGCACACCGGCGAGGGCTCCCGCGACCAGGGCGGCCATGCGAACGGACGGATCATCGACGCCCGCAAGCTCGCTCACCGCGGCGGTGAGCAATGGGCTCTCCCCCTCCTGGTCATGGGGCAAGGGGGCGGTCAAGCTCGGATGGGGACGAGCGCCGCAGAGGGGTGCAGCGACGGCCCCCAGCAGGGCAAAGGGTTGATCGCCGGCCAGACAGAACAGACCCGTGGCGCTGATGCAGATATCCCTGGTCTGGCCCTCCGCCCCTTTACCCGCAAGTTTGGCGTTCCCCGCCGGGGCGCGAAAATGTTCAGATGCGGTTCTCATACGCCGGCGGGCTCCGGAAATCGACCGGCGGGCTCTTCGGTCGCATCCCTCAGAACCGCCCATCCCTTTTTCGTCTCACTGAGCCGCCAGGGGACGGCCGCCCGCCAGACCAGCGCCAGTTGCCGCCGGTGACAATCGACCAGCAGGGTGTCGCAGACCGGGTTCAGCGGTCGCACTCGCTGCCCGAAAACCAGTCGCAAGGCGGGTTGCACGATCGGAAGGTGCAGCATGATGCCCTGCTCCCCCCCATCGGCCACAAGCCCCTTGAGCAGCAGACTCTCGCCCCCGGCGAAGGGGGCGGGAAATCGCTGATCGAGCGGTGCGGCGTTCCAGAGATCGGCCGGGGGATTGGCCCCGAAGGGAGAGCCGCCGGAAAGGAGGGCTTTTTCTTCGACCTCGGCAAAATTTTTCAAGCGCGGTTCCCACAGACACGCAAGGGGCCCGAAACCGGCGGGAGGCACCCGCTGGGCCGGCGAAGTGATGAAGTGCGGCGCCACCTCGATCTGGGGCAGCGCCAGTCGGCCGATGCGCCACCCCTTCGCGCTGAACCCCTTGCCCACGGGATTGGGGGCATAGAGTTTTTCCGGATGATTGGGATCGGCGCCGCCGTAGGCGTTTTCATAAATGATCGGGACCGGCTCCAGGTGCGCGGGTTTTCCCGGCGAGGCGCCCAGAAGTCCGCTGTTCCAGATGCGCGGGCCGAAAATTCGCAAGGTCTTCTCCCAGAAGGAATCGTCGCCGCAGCGAAGTCCCGCCGACACTTCGGCCACCGCGCGCCCCTGGCCGGGCGCCTGCGCCGTTGCGTGCAGCAGAATTTCGCCGCCCTGTTTATAGGGGACGGTCTCGCAGGCCGCGGCCAGACTCGATTGTCCCGGTTTTCCGCGATAACGGTCGGTTTCTTCCAGAGGGAGCGGCTGGTCGAGGGGCTGGAGCCGTCCCTGCCCGTCGAAGGAAAATCCCGCCTTGAAAACGATGGTCAGCTGGTGGCCGCCGGTGCATCCCCAGCCGGGATAGATACCCGCAGACCATCCCGTGCGATTGTCGAGGTCGAGCATGACTCAAAAATCATCCTTTTTCTTGAAGGCTGACTCAAGCTCCTTGAGGCCTCGGGTCTGGGCCTCCAACCAGGTCCGGTCGGTGAAACCCAAAGGCCGCTTGAGCGTCAGCGCCAGAAGATCGAGCAGATCCGCACGCAGGCGACCGGATTTGCTCGCAAGCAGCCCGCGCAGCCCCGCGGAACTCAACCGTTGTCCGCAAAGGGATCTTTCCCCTTCCGCCCAGTCGGTCATCCGGGCCTGCCACCAGGTGCGGGCGGCCGCCGTATCGGGCATGGTCTCCCCCCCGGCCGGTGCCGCGCGTTCCTCGCCGGCAAGCCGAAGACGCGGCTGGCGCGCTAAATGCACCCCGGTCAATCGCTGCCAGGCCAGGGCGGCGGGCTCCATGGTTTCAGCTCGCGAAAGAGATTCGAGCAGATCGGCAATCGCCGCGCGCGAACCGTGCAGAGCGAGAAGATTCCAGACGCCCTGAGCGTTTCTCGCAAAAGCGCGGCGCAGCACCGGAAAAAATCGGGAATCGCCATGGAGGGCCGCCAGTCGCAGAAGGTTTGCCTGGGCCTGGGGATCGCTCGTCAACTCGATCGCCCTGAGGAGAATCCGCGCAAGCTCGGGGTCGCCGCGCAGCAACCCGCCTCTGAGGGCGGCGGCCAGGACCCCGGGCGAGGTTGGGGGGGCGCTGGTTGCGTCGAGCAGCCGGCGATACGCCGAGCGGAAGAGATCCAACCCGATTTCGGGACGGTCGGCGGCGTAATTGTAGGCAGCCTCCTGCAGCGCCGGGTCGGCGCTCTGCAGTTCAGCCAGGTTGAGCAATGGCGCGGGGATCTTCACCCCCTGAGCGCGCCAGAGATGAAACAGGCTGGGGCGTGCCTTTGGGTTTTCCCGAAAGAGAGTCAGGGCGTCTTGCGGTTCATCTGCGGGGGGAAACAAGGCAAGCGCGGCAAACGCCCCCTCCCGGCGGGGGCCCTCCTCCTTCAGCCAGACAAGAGCCTGCCGGCGAGAGCGTTCTGCCCGAGCCGAATCCATCGCACTAAGACCCGCGGCCAACCAAACGAAGGCATCCGCAGCCTTTAACGGTTCGGGCCATTCGGTCTGGCAGCGGGCAAGAACATGCAAATGCAGCCGCAACCGCCGCTCGAGGCGCACAAGGTTTGCGGCGTCGCCCTCGGGACGGTCGAGCAGGCCCTGGCGTTGTCGAAAGAGCAGCGCGGCCGAATCGAAATGCGTCTGTGCCAAAGGGACGTTCAAGAAAGAGGTTCCTGTGATTGGGGAAGAAACGACCGTCAGAAGCTCAAGCCAATCGAGACCGACGCGGCCCAGCTAGTCCATTCTGCTCCGTTGAACTTGGTCGTCCCGACATTGTTTTCTCCAGAGGGGATGCCCAGATTGACCCGGTTGAAATAGGTCTGGTCGATACCCTCATCATCCGCTTCCCAGTCGCGGTAAAGAGCCGTGCCGCCGAAATGCCAGTTGGGCCGGAAATAATAGCGGAAACCTCCCTGCACGGTGAATCCATCCCCCTCGGCCTCATGCTCGAAGCTGACCGGATGCTCGAAATCGCCTCTGAGGTTCCAGTCCGCTTCCGCATCGTACCAGAGCCAATGGTAGCTGCCGTCAACATAGACTGCCCATCGTTCCCGTTGCAACGAATCGCGATTGACGTATTCGACCTTCAGACCCAGCAAAGGGCCATCCCACTGAGCATTATAATTACTGTCAAGCCCGCGAATGCGTGTCCCCACAGGGGGGGCCCGGTCATCGTCGGAAACCACCTGCTTGCCGTCTTCGATATCGAAAGACTGCTCGTTGTGCGAGAAGCCGACATAAGGGGTCCAGGCCCAATAGTCGTTCCATGCGAGCTTTTTCTGCATCTGCACCCCCGCCCTCACTTCGGCGTCCCAGGCATAACCGCTGTCGGTCTCGGAAATGGATCGGGAAAACTCGGCCTGGCGATTATCCTCGTCGTAATCCGAATCTCTGACTTCACCGTCGAAAACGGCGCCGTAGTCGAGGGCCAAATGCGCGTAGGGCGTCATCCACCCCCGTTCGGCAACGGAACCAATCCATTCCAAGCGGCCTCCGATCATGGCCAGGCGGACATCATCCCAGTCGAGATCCGAAAGAATGTTCGGATTCTGCCCCGAGTTGTCGCCGGCAATGGTCCACTGCAGGTCGTCCTGCCGGTAACCGGTATCGAGCGAACAGCGAAATGTGCCTGCCTGAGCGCACAGGGGACAGGCAAGAAGGCAGATTACGGCCAAGGACAATAATAGAGATTTCATTCCAGTCAATCCTTTACCAATGGGGGTCATGAGGTGGTTTACGGGATGGGATCAGCTCTTTGCGGATCAGGCGTGTGACTTCTTCCGTCCCAGCTTTACATACAGAGTTTCCTGCTCTTCAGTTGACAATGGAGCCGAAATTGCGGATGCGCTTGACCTTGAGCTCGTGAAAGGGCGCCACCTCGCGCTCGACCCAGAAGCGCGGCGGGTATTCAGCCCGAAAGGGTCGCTCGGTTTTCGTCCACTGAAGCCATTCGTCAATCGTCTTCAAAATCGCCGCGTTTTTCCACAACGGCCCAGTTCTGCGATTTAATTCTGGCTTCTTCTTCCTTGAGTTTCTGCTGTCGATTCCGCAGCGCTTTTTTGCCCGGATGGTCCTTGAAGCGCAGTTTCGGCACGGGGTGGCGCTGCTGTTCATCGGGCGGCAGCAGCGTTGGCGGGATGATCCCCGCCTCGACCAGTTCGGCGTCGCTCAGGCTCCAGGGCGGTTTGCCGTTCCATTTCGCCAACTCTTCGGGATGCTCCATGTAGTAGTTGGAATCGAGCTGGGGATTCTGGGAAACAATCGCTTTCCACTGCTCGTACGGGTCGATGAAACCGGGCTCTTCGCTGAGCGCTTCCCACTCTTCGCGGCTCCCCCAACCCTTGGTGCGGTTGGGGTAATCCTGCAGCCAGGCGACGTCGGGCAGAGGTTTGGTCTTGTCCATGTATTGGGCGAGGAAGGACCAGTAGCCGAGGAGGAAATCGACGCTACCAACCGATTCCTCCAAGAGCATGGGGCCGTATTGAGGGTGGACCATCCAGAGCATGTGACAGGGCGCGCCGGCACTACGCACGTTGCGCGAAATGCGCCCTTCGCATTCGACGAATGGAATTTCCAACGGCGATTGTCTGAAAATCGAGGCGGGTAAAATGTTGACGCCCTTTTCCCGGTCATAAATGACAAACTGCTTTGGTTTGGTGCGTCGCAGTTTCAGGTGCGCCCAAAGGGCAAAAACTATCGAAGAAAGACCAGTAAAAAGCGCCCAAGTTTCATCTATTGCTGTCCACGCAATTAGAAGACCGCCTCCCCATACGTAAATTAAAATTACAGGGAGAAATAGCAGATACTTTTTGTCACCCATTGAGGTTTCGACATACTCCCTGTCATCCATGCGATGAGCCAGCGCGATGAACGGTCGCAGGGGGACTTTGGGCAAGGGGATGCCATGAGCTTTGAACGTTCGTTTAAAGTGTTTTGCCTGAACTTCGTTCATTGTGGAAACAGCTTTCAGTAGCTAATACGCCTGGTGTCGGTTCCGCGCGGCGGCTCGGTCGTGGTTTCAACTTCGATCCACTCGCCCTCACCGCTTTGAGGGTTGGGCAGCCAGACGTCGCCGTTGCCGTAGAGGTCCATGCGCACGCGGGCTTTGAGCTGAGCGACGCTGTGCTTCGCGCTGACGGGCCAATAGAGGCGCACGGTGCGCGGGCCGCTGCCGGTGGCGGTGAAGGTCTCGATGCTCTGATAGTGGATAGCGCCATCTTCCCACAGTTCGATGAAGAGCAACGATTTCTCTTCGATGAAGTGGGGGATGTGGACGTTAATCTCGGCGATGCGCCTCGCATCGGGGTGATGATTGACCTGCAAGGCAATTCGGGGACGATAGATGGCGTCGGCCAGAGCGTGGTAGCTCTCGCGCGGGTGCTTGCGCCAGCTAGCGAAGCGATCAAGAGGTTCCTGGTCGTTGGCGTGGCGGCTCATCTGGCCGGTGGCTGTTGTCGTCTCGGGATCATAGCCGCCGAAGCGCTGTGAGCTGTCGGCGAGCAGATGCCAATTGGTGAAGGGCTCGCCGATCCGGCCGATGGCCTGGGGCGGCTGGTCGTCGTGCTTGAGAAGCAGGGTTCCGTCTTTGTCCAGTGCAAAGCGGCGCCGGCGAAGACGCTCCCGAGGCCGATCCACAGCAAGGGGCCGCCGGCCCATAATTCCTATGCAGTTTTCAAAGAGAGGTGTGTCGCGATGGCCGGCTCGTCACTTGGACGGCCGCTTATTCGTCAATCGTCTTCAAAATCTCCGCGCTTTTCCATCACGGCCCAGTTCTGCAATTTGATCCTGGCGTCTTCTTCTTTGCGTTGTTTTTGCCGTTTCCTGAGCGCCGTGGTGCCGGGATGTTCTTTGAAGTGGCGTTTCAGCTCGGGGTAGCGTTGTTGTTCGTCGGGCGGCAACAGCGTTGGCGGAATGATCCCCGCCTCGACCAGTTCGGCGCCGCTTAAGCTCCAGGGCGGTTTGCCGTTCCACTGCGCAAGCTCTTCGGGGTGCTCCATGTAGTAGTTGGAATCGAGCTGGGGGTTTTGCGCGACGATGGCTTTCCACTGCTCGTAGGGGTCGATGAAGCCGGGCTCTTCGCTGAGCGCCTCCCACTCTTCACGCGTACCCCAGCCTCTGGTGCGATTGGGGTAGTCCTGCAGCCAGGCGACGTCGGGCAGCGGTTTGGTCTTGTCCATGTATTGGACGAGGAAGGACCAGTAGCCGAGCAAAAGGTTATTGTCACCGATGGTTTCCATAAGTGACCAACTGCCCAGGGTCGGGTGGGCTAAAGCCAGATCGTGACTGGGCGCTCCTCGCGCTCCGGCAACAAATTTTAGCCGGCCCTCGCTTTCGGCGAAGGGGATTTCGGTGATTTTCCCGGGGAACCCGAGCTTGGCGCGAAACACGCTTTTTTCCCGGTCGAAGACAAGGAACTCGGTGGCTTTCATGCGGCGTAGTTTCCAATGTGACCAAATAGCAAATGATATTAAGGCCAAACCACCCAGTAGTAAAAACCAATAAGGGTCTTTAGCCATGATACTTATTGTCCAACCAACCAGGCAAAAGCCCCCCCCCCCATAGATAAAAATTACCGGCAAAAACAGAAGCATTTTTTTATCCCGAGGTGAGGTTTCCCGGCACTCTTTGTCGTCCATGCTGAAGGGCGAGCACCAGAACGGACGCAGCGGGAATTTCGGCAAAGGCGTGCCCCGGGCCTTGAAAGGGCGCTTGATGGGTCTGTTCGGAATATCGCTCATTGTATTCTTTGCCTCAATAATGGATACGTCGGGTGTCGGTTTCGCGCGGCGGTTCGGCCTTGGTTTCGGCTTCGATCCACTCGCCCTCACCGCTTTGCGGGTTGGGCAGCCAAACGTCACCGTTGCCGTAGAGGTCCATGCGCACGCGGGCTTTGAGGTGAGCGATGGCGTGCTTGGCGTTGACGGGCCAATAGAGGCGCACGGTGCGCGGGCCGCTGCCGGTGGCGGTGAAGGTCTCGATGCCCTGATGGCGGATGGCGCCATCTTCCCACAGCTCGACGAAGAGCAGGGTTTTCTCTTCGATGAAGTGGGGGATGTGGATGTTGATCTCGGCGATGCGCCGGGCGTCAGGGTGATGATTGACCTGCAAGGCAATTCTCGGGCGGTAGATGGCGTCGGCTAGGGCAAGATAGCTCTCGCGTGGGTGTTCGCGCCAGCGGGCGAAGCGATCGAGAGGTTTCTCGGCGTTGCCGTGGCGGCTCATCTGGCCGCTGGCTCTTTTCTTGTCCGAGTCGTAGCCGCCGAAACGCTGGGTGGTATCGGCTAAGAGATACCAACTGTTGAAGGGATCTCCGATCCGACCGATGGGCTCGGGAGGCTGACCGTCGCGCTTGAGGAGCAGGGTACCGTCTTTGGCAAGCGCAAAGCGGCGGCCGGGGTAAGGCACGCTTTTGAGCGCGCCAGTTTCGTCAAAGACGATTTCGGTGCCGATTTCACGATAGACGCTGCGCTGTCCGACGATGAGGTGGTTCTCCTCGGTCAGGGTGCCGGGCAAGCGCATGCTGAAGGGGCCGTTGGCGAGCCATTCTTCCAGCGGGGTGTCTTCGGTGAAGACCCAGGTGAGCAGGGCGGCGCCGGCGAAGACAGTTCCAAAGCCGATCCACAGCCAGGGGCCGCCGGCGATGGAGCCAATAAAAGAAATTTCAGTAACTACTTTTGCTGCCACCAAAAAGCCGGACGCTTCCGCGACGGTCACCATGGCGAATCCACCCGCCATGAGTCCATGGGCCATGGCCGCATCGTCTCCCTGGTAAAGATTCTCGATCATGTCGTGCAGAGATAACCCCATGCTATAAAGACCGGTCCCGGCGCCAAGCCCGCGAGCCATCTTTTGCGCGAAGCGGATTTTATCGGCCCAGGGTCCGCATTGTTTCAGGATGTCATCCACAGGCAAACCGGTCGCACGCTCGGCCACGTACTTGACCCGCGCTTCGGTAACAACGCCCGAGATGGCAAGCAGGTCGGTTGCCGCGCCACCTAAATCAACCCAGGCACGCGCTGCTTTATCCTTCCCCCAATATTTATAAAGAGAATTTGCGGCAATCTGAAAGTTCCACACCTCCACCCCCACCAGAATGGGAAGCACGCCGCGTGCCCAGACGCCGTGGTCGAAGGCTTTCTTGGCCAGGGCGGGCAGGCCCTTGGCTTGGCTGCTGACGGTGACCTTGACCCTGATCTCTTCCCAATGGGTGGTGTGGACTTTAGTGCGCCACTGGCGGCGGCTGTAGGCTTTGCCTTGTTTGAAGGCGCGCACGCTGGCGGCGCCGAGCAGTTGGCCGTCGTGATGGTAGATCTGCACGGTACCCTGGCCGCCCGCGGACAGTTTCATTTGGCCTTGGTTGGCGAAGCGGGCGGCTTCTGCGTGCCTGAGGGGGCGGCGGCCCTGCATCTCCATTGTTGTCTGAACGGTGTCGCCCTGGCCGGCGATGCGCGGTTGCGCTGTGCTCCAGTCGGTGGTTTTGGGGGCGATGAATGACTGGGTGGCGCTGGTGCGTTGCTGTTCGGTGGCTTCGGCCAGGTCGTTGAGGTACTTGAGCCCTTCGGCGTTCGTCTGAACGGCGCGGCGGTTGGGCTGAAAGCTGTCAGCGTTGTCCTCGTCGGACGCTGGTTGCGGCTGATCGAGTTCGGTCTCATCATCACGACCGGGGGGCTGGCCGTCGAATTGTTCGTTGAGGGCGAAGCTGCGCAGCAGCACGTCGCCATCCGGCAGGTCGCCGCTGAGGTAAGCGGCGAGGGAGATCTCTTTTTCGACCAGATCGAGGCCGAGGGCGGCATTGACGAGGCGCAGCAGGTTGTCGCGGGCGGTGCTGGTTTCGGCAAGCCCGGCGACACGGGCGAAATGGCCGAAGAAGTCAGCGAAGATTTCCGGATCGGCCATGAATGTTGAGTGAATGTGCTGGGGCTTGAAGTCGGGCTGATGCTCGGCGACGGCGGTTTCGTCGGGGCGCAAGGGGCTCTGCCCTGCCTGGGGGAAGAGCCGGACGTGCAGGCCGTGACCGCCCTGTCCTTCGGCGAGTTGGCGCAGATACCGGGCGCCGGGGTCAGCGAGGCTGAGCTGAAAAAAATCGGGCGGCGCGGTTTCGAGCCCGGCGTCGAGGGCGCAGGCGGGATCGCCGAGTTTGGCGATGAGCCCTTCGACTACGCGCCAGCCGTCGCCGTAGTGGGGTGCGCGCTCTTGGTGCGGGGCGCGGCGCTTTTTCGGTACGGGGCGGGTGAAGTAGTCGTCGAGGGCGGCGATGAGGGCGATGGCCTCTTCGGCGCTCTCGGGATCGAGAATGGCGAGCAGCTCCTGCTTGGCGGCGGCGATCTTCTCCCTGATTTCTCGGCGCGGCGCCACGCCGAGGGCGAGATCGATGTCGGGTTTGCTGAGCTGTTTTTTCCATTTATCGCGCTGGCTCTTGGCGCGTACCCATTTGTCGCGCTCTTTGCCGCTGGGTTCTTCCTGACCGGGTGCGTCGATATCGGGAATTTTTCCGAAGAAATAGCGATTGGCCAGAACGGCCGAGTCGAACCAGGGGGCGAAGGGGTATTGCCGGGCCTTTTCGCCTTTATGATCGGGGTTTTGCAGATCGGCGAGCAGATCGGCCATTTCCTGCCAGGCAAGCTGATGGGCCGCGGCGCGTTCTTTTGCGATGCCCAACGCATCGCTCAACCGCACCACGGGAAGGGCGCTGCCTTCATGCAGGGCGAGGGAGTAGAGCTTGGGCAGGGCTGCGTCGATGGGTTCGACGTGGGCGGCATCGCCGTCGTTGAGAAACACGGTGAGATCGGCGGTAACGGGCTGCAACCGCCGGCTGCGATTTTCGGCGGCCTGCGCGGTGCTGACCTCGGGCATGGGGGTGCCGGAGGCCAGGCGCGGCTCGTTGTTCGGATCGGGGTCCATGCCGCCCAGGGCGTTGATGCGCGCCCAACTCCATTGCACCTCCGAGTAGGCGATCTCGATCTGCTGTTCCTCGCCGTTGACCTTGTAGGGCACGATCACCACCCGGTCGCTCTCGCCGGTGGCGGGGCGCTCGTCTTGCCCCTGAAAGGCCTTGAGGTTGACGTCGCGCAGCGTCCCCTGCACGACCTGCAGCTCGCGCCACAGGTAGCCGTTGCGGTAAACGTAGACCCAGCCGTCGCGCAGATCGGCAATCTGCTCGGGATCGGCGGGAGAGGTGGCGTAACGACGCAGGATGAGCGGCAGGAAGAAATGGTCATGATCGCGCCAGTCGGCGGGGCGCGGTTCGCTGGTTGAAACGGTCGCAAGGCCATGGCCCAAAGGCAACACGATAAACTCCCGGTTCGGGTCGCCGGCAGCGAAGCGGGTGTCGTTGAGCACCAGTGAGAGTTTCTTGCGACCACCCTCTTGCGGGTAGACGGCGAGTTCGCGGTGGCGTTTGCCGCTCTGACCGTCGTCGAGATACTGGGCGAAAGATCCCTGGCTCATCGGTCATCCTCGACCTGAAAAAGACCCTTCATGAGCGGCGTCTTTTGCCCCCGATGGCCGAGGTCCACCCGGTCGGCGGGATCTTTCCCGGCCAACGGCTGCGCTCCCGCGACCGCCCCTTCCGGAGGCGTACCGGCCCCGGGTTGCACCAAGGGCGCGGGCGGGGTGTTCATGTTGTTGGAAACCATCAGGTCGCCCTGGCGCACGGCGGGAACACCTTCGATAAAAACATTGGACGAGGCGGAGATAAAGGTGGCCTTGCCCTGGATGGTACCGGAGACGACGCCGAGATGGTCGCCGGGCTCGTCGCCGGTGCTCTTGGAAAAATTCGATTCCAGGTGGCAGACCGGATGGCCGTTGACCAGCACGCTGGCGGCGGTCCCCGCCGCGTCGCTGGAGCGCGCGATATTGACGTAGGGAATGCGTACTACCGGCTTGCCGATCTTGGTCCAGCAGACGTCGATGGTGGTCAGCACCCCGCCGCTGCCGGCGTGGACCGCGGTGCGGCCGTTGATGAGAACATTGCTCATAATCCTGTCGTCCAAACCCCGAAAAAGTCTTAAAAAATCTCAATCAACAGGGATGAAGGGGATAAAGGGGATAGATCCTTGGGAGGCAAAAAGCTTTATCCCTTTCATCCCTTTCATCCCCTTTATCCCTGTTCAAACCGCCTTTGTCCCTCAATTCAACTCGATGGTCGCGCCCTGCAGCCGCATGCGGCCGCTGGCGACGTTGCAGACCTCGCTGCCGTCGACCCAGATGCGCCCGTCGGGCGTGAGTTCGATGCGGGCGTCACCCGCCTGTAGGCAGATGCCTCCCGCCGCCTCGATCTCGATCCGCCCCTCCCGGTTCTGCACCAGCGGTTGCGGCGCTTCGCCCGGGGCCCGCACCTTCCCGACAACCACCGCGCCCTCCGCCAGAAGTTGCACCAGCACCCGGTCGCCAGCCTTAAGCAGAGGCACCTCGCTCAGGTGGGCGAACGCCGCGACGGTTTCGCCGTCGGCCAAGGTCAGCGTGCGGGCCTGTCCCTTTTCTGCCGCCTCGACCACCGCCAGCGCTGCGCCCCCCGAGGTGGCACCCGGGCTCGGAAAAAGCTTCTGAACGTTGCGTTTCATCCCAACTCCCCTTTCAGTTGTTGCCGATGGCCGACCCCTTGAGGTTGATCGTTGCGGCATTGATGTCGACGGTGGGCGCCGCGATGGTGACGTCGCCCTCGACCGAAATCTCGATGCTGCCGCCACCCTGGCCGATGTGGATGACGCCGCCGCCCCGGCCGGCGATGGTGATCGCCTGGGCGACGCGAATGTCGAGCCGGCCCTGCGCGACCAGCATCTCGAGATCGTCGCTGCGCACCTCAACCGACAGGCTGCGCCCGACCTCGACCACCAGGTCGCGCCCGGCGCCGATCTCGACGTCTTGCTTTTCGGCCTGCAACAGAATGTGGTCGCCGGCCTTCATCCGGATGTCGGTGGCCGCCTGCTGCTCGATCGTCCCGTTTCTGGTCATGAGGCGTTGGGCGTTCTCGACGGTCACCAGGTGATCGTTGCCCGATTGCACGCTGTGGGTGTCGCCCGACTCAAGCAGCAGGGTCTTGGCGGCATAGACCTCCATCTCGCCCTCTTCGCTGGCCAGACGCACCCGGTGACCGTCGCGCTCGGCATCGAGGGTGAGCACGTTCCTGCGGTCGCGGGTGAAGAGCTCGGTCTTCTCGCGATTCTTACGGTCGTCCATGACCAGTTCGTTGCCGCCCCAGGTGCGCAGCACGTTCTGGCTGGGATTGGCGCTGGTGACGGGGCTGGGGGTCTCGGGGTTGGGCAGCGCGCCGAGAATGACCGGGCGATCGAGGTCGCCGTTGACGCAGGAGATGACCACTTCGGTGCCGGCGTGCAGCGGAAAGTGAAAGCCGTATTCGCGTCCGGCGTAGGGCTGCGCCATGCGCACCGGGTGGCTCGCTGCGCCGGGGGAGGCCGCGCCGAGGTCGAAGTCGGTGCGCAGGCGGTAGCGCCCCTGCTCGTCGAGATAGGCGTAGTCGCCGCCGGCGGTTTCGATGCGGGCGGTGAAGAGGCCGTGCATCGCCTTTTTCTCCGGCAGCGGCGGGCGATAGGCGCTGCCGGCGCGGATCAGCAGCAGGCGGTTGCGGTAGGTCATGCCGCGGCCGGTCTCGCCGTGGCCGGCGCGCTGATCGCCGTGGTGTTCGACCTCGAGAATGAGGTAGTCACCGTTGCGCTCTTCCTCGGGGTGGCCGATGAGGGTGAGAACCGCCCCCGGCGCCAGGGCGGCACAGTCGCTTTCGGCGACGAAACTCTCGCGCTGCCAGTCGAGCAGTTGCTGGCGGATGCGCGCCAGGTGCTGGCCCTGGTCGAGGTCGCGGAAGTGCTCGCCGTAGCGGTAGTCGCGCCCCGCCCCGCCGCCTGCGGCCGAAGAGGCAAAGGCGACCAGTCGGGCTTCGGGGGTCTGATCGTTGTAGTCTTTGAGCTCGACCCGCTCGCTCAGCAGCCGGGCGCGGGGGCGCAGGGCGAAGACCGTCTCGCGGGCGCGGCGGGTGCCGCTGTGCACCTCGTAGAGCAGTTCGCCGCAGACGGCGGCGGGCAGCTCGTCGACGCCGTCGTGAAACAGCACCCGGGCGCCTGCCTGACTCTGGGCAAAACGGAAAAAGACGCCGTCGTGGGCACAGAGCCGCGCCAGAAAATCGTAGTCGCTCTCGTCGTACTGGACCACGAATTCGCGCAGGGGGTAGTCGCCCTGCAGCTCCAGGGCGTATTCGCTCGCGACGATTCCCGCCTCGGCGAGCACCTCCTCAATGACCTGGGGGGTGGTGGTGCCGACAAAGACCCGGTTGCCGCGGGAGAGCTTGAGCGGATGCAGGGGCGAGGCCAGGGTGAGGGTGTAGTCATGGCCGCGGTTGCCCGTGCCGGCGCAGGACAGCTGGCCGATCACCCCGTGGATCGGCAGGGTCTGCCCCTGCCACAGCAGTTCGAGCACGCCCTTTTTGCCGATGGCCAGCTCCGGGGCGATGAAGGTGTCCGCGCTCAGTTCGAGCTCAAAGGCGTAATCCTGCGACAGGCCGTGATCGCGGCCGCTGAAGCTCTTCACCGCGAAGGTGGCGTCGGGCACCCCCTGCGCTCGGAAGAAAAAGCGGCTGCGGTTGGCGGCATGCTCAAGGGCGGCGCTCGCGGCGGAAAATGCGTTCATCGGTTGTCCCCTCAAATCAAAAAAATTTGTCCGCAAGACGCCAAGAAATCTGAAAAACCTTTATCCGGTAAAACCTGTGTCCGTCTTGGCACCCGTCTTGGCACTCTGGGCGCCCTGGCGGCTGAATTGCTTTTTTTTACTCTTGCCCCGCTGCAGCTTCAAGCCCGGGGTCTTCCGTCATCCGGTCGGCAAACAGGCAGGAGAGCTCGCCGTTGTCGTTCACTTCGAGGGTGAGGATGTCGGGCAGATCGTCGCTCGCCAGATACCCGAGCAGGCTGCGGGCCACCCCCGGCATCAGCCGCTGCTCGATCAGGGCGTTGATGAAGCGCGCCCCGGTCGCCGGCTGCCGGCAGCGCTCGCCCAGGTAGGCGAGAACCTCCGGGGTACAGCGCATCTCGATGCCGTGGACGGCGTGCAGACGCTGGGCCGTCTGATCGAGTTTGAGCGCGACGATGCTCTGCAATGCCTTCGTCCCCAGGGCACGGAAGGGAACCACCTGCATGCGCGCCACCAGCGCCGGGGCGAAATGCCGGGTCAGCGCCGGGCGAATGGCTTCCGCGAGCTCCCCCGTGGACGGTTCGCTCCCCCCGGCCGCCTCCTCTTCGGACGGGGCGCACCGGGCCGTGATCTCTTCCGCCCCGAGGTTGGTGGTCATGAGAATCACGGTGTTCTTGAAATCGATCTCGCGCCCTTCGCCGTCGCGCATGAAACCGCGGTCGAACACCTGGTAGAAGAGGTTCATCACATCGGGATGGGCTTTTTCCACCTCGTCGAGCAGGATCACCGCATAGGGACGCTGGCGCACCGCCTCGGTGAGAATTCCCCCCTCGCCGTAACCGACGTAGCCGGGCGGCGAACCCTTGAGCTGGGAGACGGTGTGAGCCTCTTGGTATTCGCTCATGTTGATGGTCACCAGAAAGCGCTCGCCGCCGAAGAGCTGCTCGGCGATGACGCGGGCGGTTTCGGTCTTGCCGACCCCGCTCGGACCGGCGAGCAGAAAGACCCCCAGCGGCGCTTCGGGGTTGCGCAGTCCCGCCTTGGCGCTGCGAATCGTCTCGCCGATGATACCGAGGGCATCGTCCTGCCCGAGCACCTTTTGCGCCAGCGACTCTTCGAGCCGCAGCAGGGCGCCGAGCTCGTCGCGCAGCATGCGCCCCACCGGCACGCCGGTCCAGTCGGCGACCACCGTGGCAACCGCCTCGGCGTTGACTTCGGCCTGCATCATCGGACTCTCTCCCTGGGCGGCCTTGAGCCTCTCCAGCGTCTTGCCGGCGGAACGGCGCAGTTCCATCACCCTGCTCCGGGAGGCATGGGCGACCGGCAGCAGCTCATCGCGCTGGCGGCGCAGCTGATGGATCAGATCGCTCTCCGCCTGCCATTGTCCCTCGCTGGCGGCAAGCCGCGCCCGGGTCTCCGCCAACTCGGCCCGCAGGGTGGCAAGAAGGCGCCCGTTGCGGGGCAGCCCCTGTTCCTCTTCCTCGGCGAGGGCAGCGAGGCGGCCCTCAAGGTAGGCGGCATGCTCGCGGTCGGCATCGATGACGGCGGGAACCGCGGCCTGCGCCATGCAGATGCGGGCGGCGGCGGTGTCGATCAGGTCGATGGCCTTGTCCGGCAGCTGGCGGCCGGTGATGTAGCGAGCGGAGAGCCGCACCGCGGCCTCCACCGCGTCGTCGGTGATGAGAATGCCGTGGTGCTTCTGGTAGAGGTCGCACAGGCCGCTGAGCATGGCGATGGCGGCGTTCTCCCCGGGCTCGTCCACCTTGACCAGCTGAAAACGCCGCGCCAGGGCGGCGTCGCGCTCGAAATATTTCTTGTACTCGCTCCAGGTGGTGGCGGCGATGGTGCGCAGCTCCCCCCGGGCCAGAGCCGGCTTGAACAGGTTGGCGGCATCGCCCAGCCCGGCCTCGCCGCCGGCGCCGATCAGGGTGTGGGCCTCGTCGACGAAGAGGATGACCGGCACCGGCGACGACTTGACCTCGTCGATGACGTTTTTCAAGCGCTTCTCGAATTCGCCCTTGACCCCGGCGCCGGCCTGCAGCAGCCCCAGGTCGAGCGCCAGCAGCCGCACCCCGCGCAGGCTCGCGGGAACCTCCCCGTGCGCGATGCGCAACGCCAGCCCCTCGACGACGGCGGTTTTGCCGACGCCCGGCTCGCCCACTACGATGGGGTTGTTCTTGCGCCGGCGGGCGAGGATGTCGATCATCAGGCGGATCTCGCGGCTGCGGCCGAGCACCGGGTCGATTTCGCCGGCAGCGGCGCGGGCGGTGATGTCGACGGTGAAGCGCGCGAGGGCGCCCTCCCCGGAGACGCCGCTGGCAGCTGTCGGCTGGACGGGGGCGAGTACCGCCGGAGAGGGCGAATCGGTGGCGCCGCCCTCTTCCGGCGAGCCGGCGGTGACGCGGGCAAAATCCCGCCGCAGCTCCTCCTGGGACACGGCGTCGAGCAGGGCAAAAACGCCGCCGGGGAAAACCGGCGCCATGCCGATGAGCGCATCGAGCAGCGCCCCGGAGCGGATCCGGTTACAGCCGTAATGCAGCGAGGCGGCCAGCCACGCCCGCTCCAGCCACTGGTAGAGGCCGGCGGCGAGCAACGGTTTGCCCCCCGGGCCGCTGCGTTGGCGGCTGAGGTTGTCGAGCAGCCCCTGCCAGAGCGCATCGAGGTCGACTCGGTAATGGTGCAGAATGCGATCGAAGTCGCCGCCGCCGGCCTCCAGCAATTTGGTCGCCAGGTGCTCGATGGTGACCTCGGCGTGACCGCGGGTGGCAGCGAAGGCCGCGGCCCCCTCGAGCGCGGCGACGCAATGGTCGTTCAGTCGATCGAGCAGTGAGCGGAAATGTCGATTATCCATGGATTGGGTTCCTTGGGGAGTAAAAGCTCTTTTCAGCCACGACTCACACGAAGAGATCCTCGGGCGAGAAATCAGAAGATGTCTTCAGTTGGATGCATTCAATTCGTGTCATTCGTGGCTCCCGTGTGTTGGTAAGCACTCCCGGCCAGCCGGATTTCGCGTATTCCCACCGGCGCCGCGCCCAGCGTTGTCGTCCAGCCGAGATGAATCGGGTCCTCCCCCAGACGGGCACTTTCGCGTTGATTTCCGGCGACCCGGAAAACGAAATCAAATTCCAGGGTCGGATCGAGGTAGCTGCGCACCAGGGCGATCAGGTCGCCCGAGCGCCCACGGCCGGGAAACAGCGCCAGGGCATCATCCATCGCCATCGGGCCGAACACGATGTTGACCTTGCGGCCGACATCGAGGACCCGCTCGCCCACCACCAGGTTGTCTCCCAGGGCGAGACCGGGGCTGCCCAGGGAGATGGCGCCACCGATGGCGACCCAGCAGGGGACGAACTGGTCGACCCGCGCCCTGACCGCGAACTGCTCGGCCAGAATGCCGGCGAGGCCGGCGGCACTTTTGACCCGGCCGCCCAGTTTGCCGGCGAAGGCCATGGTCAGATCGGGACGCGCCGCGGCAGGGCTTCCGGCGAGAGCCTGCAGGTAGCATTCGAGAACCGAGTCCTCGCCCCTCTCAAACTGATGGGCCCGGGTTTTCTTCCACGCCAGATAGAGCAACTCGTAGAGCCTGTGGCTGAAGAGATCGAGAAAAGCCCGCAGCCGCTCGCCGCCTTCGTCGCGACGCGCCACCGCCTCCCAGAAATACGAAGGCAGCGGCGCATCGACCCCGTAGAGCCCGAGAAAATTCAACTCCAGCGCCAGGGCGCCGGTCTCCTCGCGACTGGCGCGACGCAGGTCGGCGGCGGGAAAGGACACTTCCGGTGCCGGCCGCAGCCTGAGCGCCGCGTTCGGTCGCGCCGCTTCCGAAGGCTGCCCGGGGGTGGCCGCCTCGAGCAACCGCACCGCCTGGAAGAAATCGAACCCGGCGGCGGCGGTTTCGAGGTCGCGAATCAGAGCGGAAAGCTGTCGCCGAACAGCGGTTGCCATCGGATTTCCTTCTGTGACGGATGGAGCACCAGCACGGTCTCGACAAAAGCGTTGAGGGAGGCGAAACGGCTGCAGAATACATGCAGGAGCTGCCCGAACAGATAGGCATCTCCGCGATTGATGAAATGATCTTCCCGCAGCCCGACCCGCACTTCGATCCCCCGCAGCAGCCCCCCCTTGCGGATGCGGTTGCACGGGACCATCTGCAGTTCGCGCACCCCGGCGATGCGGCGCCGGTTCTGCTCCCGCTCGCTCCAGTCATACATGCGCAGCAGCTGCTGCAGCGCCTCGGGCGAGGCCAGCGAGCCGAAGTTAAGGGCCAGGTGCGACAACAGAGTCAGACGAAAGTCGCGCCGGGCCGGCGGTTGCAGGCGAGCGCTGGGACGCAGCAGGTTGGCGAAGCGCAGAAACGAGGGGAGCTCGCTGGTGGGCAGGTTCAGCCCTCCCTCCTGCAGGTGGCGACGGGGCAGCTCGCCGTTGCATGCGGTCAGCCGGCAGGAAAGGGTCTCGCTGGCAAAGCTCTCGGTTCCGCCCACGGCCAGATGGTGAGTCGCTTGCGCATCGCCCTGCTGGCGCCGGCTGATCTGGAAGAAGCGGCCGGCGCCGCTCTTGTGGCGAAAGGTGTGCAGCGGGTGGTACTCGTATCGGGCCCCGCTCACGGCGTCAACACCGGTCACCCCGTCGAGAGAATAGAGCTCGACCCCGCTCGGGGCCGCGGCGTCGGCCACCAGCCGATACTCGCTGTGGCGATGGTTGAACCGGATCGGTTCGGCGCTCGATTCGTACAGGTTCACCGCCGGCGCGCAATGGAGCCGGAAATGATCGCGGGCCAAGCGCTCTTCACGGTCGAGTGCACCGGCGAGAACCAGTTCGATTTCGAATCGCTGGCAGCCGCGGGGCCAGTCGACCCGATCGAGGTTTTCGAGACTGACGAAGAGATATTTCTCGCGGAAGCAGAAATACTCCTGCAGCAGGTGAAAGCCGAGGAAGCTGCGTCCCACGCCGGGAACCAGCAGATCGTCCGGCCCCAGGTGACAGGGTTGAACGCACTCCTGCGCGCCCAACCGCTGCGCCGGGCGGGTCGGGTGGTCGGGAAAGCGAACCGAGCATTGCTGCACCCCCGCCGCCAGCAGGTGGTAGAGCTTGAGCGCCAGGGCGGCGTCGGCGTGCAGGAAAAGCTTGATGCGCTCAAGCGCGAGGGCTTCGGCTTCGAGGCCGGCATCGAGTTGAAAGGTCAGGCGCAGCACGGTTTCGCCGCGGGACGACTCTTCGCTGACGACTCCCTGCAGATGCAGGGGCTGGAGTTCGACGGCACTGGTGGTGCGAAAGCGGCAGATGACCCGCTCCTTCCCTACCGGCGCACTGAGCAGCACCGCGCCGGGGGCAAGGGCCTGGGACTGCTGCAGCTGCCCCGGCCGCGGGCTGAACTGAACGATGGTGGCGGCCGGGAAAGGCCGCAGAAAATGGGGCCAGAGCTGGTTCAGCAGCGCCTCGCACAACTCGGGCACGTCATCGTCGAGGCGCTGGCGCACCTGGGCGGTAAGAAAGGCCATGCCTTCGAGCAGGCGCTCCACGTAGGGATCGCGGTCGCGCAACTCCTCGAGGTTGAGCAGGCCGGCCTGCTCGGGGTAGAGGTGGGCGAATTCCCGCGCCGCATCCTGAAACAGGCGCATCTCCGCTTCGTAATACTCACGCATGTCGAGTTCCTGCGGAGCCGGCATGCACCCTGGCGCTGCCGGCGCTTTCGAACACCGTCTGAAAACGCACCTCGCCCTGGCCGGCCAGGCTCCCGGAAATTTCGAGCTTGATGCGCCGGTCGCTTTCCACCGGGGCCGACTGGCGCACCCGCACCTGACTCAGGCGCGGCTCGTAGGTCTCGATCAGGTTCTGCACCGTGCGCGCCAGTGCCTCCACCGAGTAGGGGAGATTTTCGTAAATGGCGCCGAGATCGGGCAGGCCGTAATCGGGCTGATGCGCCAGCGAACCGCGCCGCGCGTTGAACAGGCGGTCAAGATGGCGCTGCACGCTCGCCACCCGCAGAGCCATGCCAGACAGGTCACCCTCGGTGGCTGGGGCGCCGGTCAGAATGTCGAACAGAGCCAGAGACATGCGATCACAGTTCCGGAATGAGTCTTTCGATAAAATCTGCCGGGGCGCCCCTCCGCGCCCCGGCATGTCATGTCATTGCAGCAAAACCTCAGCGGCCTTCGGTCCAGCTGTCGCTGAACTCGATGTTGCCGTCGACATAGGTCCAGGTGATCTTGCTGTAGCGCACCGACACCTCTTCGAGGTGGGGGTAGCGCTCCTTGTCGAGGTCCTTGACGTTGTGCATGGTCGGCTTGATCGAGGTGATCTTCACCCCTTCGAGCTTGTGGCGGAAGTATTCCTTCTCGGTGCCGGTGTCGTCGATCTTGTACCAGCGCAGCACCAGTTCGTTCAGGGTCTGACCGTTGCTGCAGGCCTTGTACATGTAGGGCGAGGAGCTGTCGAAGGCTTTGAGAAAGATGAAAGGTTCGTGCTTGCGGGTACCGGTGAGCGAACCGGTGTCGTTGTCGGTGGGAATGCGCAGTTCGTGGTCGAAGCCAAGAACTTCGATGCTCTTTTCGCGCCCCTGGATGGTGATCGGACCCTCGATCTGCATGCCCTGGTCATCCTTGACCCACATGTAAGCCGGAATTGCCATGATTGTTTTCCTCCTTGTTTTGGTCGATGGAACCGGGGCATCGTCCCCGGTTCGGATATGACATTGCACTGCCTGGAACATGGCCGGCACCGCGCCGGCCACCGAATCTATTTTTCCGCCCGCGGCATCTGCGCCACCAGGTTGAGGCGCACGTCGACCCCTTCGATCTGAAAATGAGGAATGATGTACAGGCTGACGCTGAAGAAGCCGGGGTTTTCGGCAATCTCCTTGACCTCGACCCGCCCGTCCTTGAGGGGATGGGTGGCGAGCAGCTCGGGTTCGGGGTCCTTCATCTTGGTTACCAGGGTCTGCAACCAGCCGTTGAGCTCGTTTTCGAGGTCCTGGCGGCTCTTGGTGGTGCCGATATTCTCGCGCTGCAGCACCTTGAGGTAATGGGCGATGCGCGACACCAGAAAGATGTAGGGGAGCCGGGCGTTGATGCGGCTGTTGGCGGTCGCCTCGGGGGTATGGTATTCCGCCGGTTTCTGCACCGAGTCGGCGGAAAAGAAGCAGGCGTAGTCGCTGTTCTTGTAATAGCTCAGCGGAATGAAGCCGAGCCGGGCGAACTCGATCTCGCGGGTTTCGGGAATCAGAATCTCGGTCGGGATCTTGCTCTGCAGCCCCTTACCGACGTCGTAGTTGTGAATCGGCAGGCTCTCCACCTTGCCCCCCGATTCGGGCCCGCGGATGTTCACCGCCCAGCCGTTGTCGGCAAAGGAGCGGGCGACGTTGGCGGCAAAGGCGAAGGCGGCGTTGCCCCACAGGTAGTTGTGATGGCCTTCGGCCAGCACGTTCTCCTCGTAGTTGAAGGTGCGCACCGGGTTGGTGTCGGCGCCGTAGGGCAGCCGCAACAGAAAGCGCGGCAGCACCAGCCCGACGTAGCGGGCGTCCTCCGACTCGCGGAAGGACTGCCAGCGGATGTATTCGGCACGCTCCATGTAGGTCGCCAGATCGTGAATTTTGGGCAGCTCGTCGATGCTCTCCTTGCCGAAAAAGCGCGCCCCGACCGAACCGATGACGGGGCAATGGGCGCTCGCCGCCACCCGTGACACCTCGCTGAGCAGGGCGATATCCTGAGGCGAATTCTCGAATTCGTAGTTGGCGACGATCGCCGAGACCGGCTCGCCGCCGGGGGTGTCGTACTCGTTGACGTAGACATGCTTGTAGAGCCCGGTCTGCACCGTTTCCGGCGCTTCCTCGAAGTCTTCGCGCAGGTCGTCCTTGCGGCAGTCGAGCAGTTCGAGCTTGATGTTGGCGCGAAAATCACAGTTGCTGACCAGATGCTGCAGGCCGCGCCAGGTCGACTCGATCTGCTGGAATTCGAAGTGGTGCAGCACCGCGTCGAGCTGGCGGCTGATCGCCTCGTCGATCTGGGCGATGTAGGAATCGAGCAGGGTCTTGTCGATGCGCTCGATGCGGTTGCGGCTGCGCGCGGCAAGGTCGAGAAAAACCTGAATACCGGCGGTCAGGCGCTTGTTGAGGGAAATGTCGGCGAGGTGCGAGGCATCGGCGAAAGATTCGATGCTCACCTGTTCCTGCAACGGCGCGATCTCGACCAGGCGGCACAGCCGCTCGTAGGCGCCGGGGGCGGTTTCCTCGACGGTCGCCGGTTGGGCCTTGAGATTTTCCTGAATGGCCATAATGGTTTCTCCTCTGAGGTTGGTCGATTATTCGCCGGCGGCGGCAACAGGGCCCAGCACCGCTTCGAGCTGGCTCTTGAGCTCCGCCAGTTCGGGCTGGTCTTTGACGATTTTTTCCAGTTCCTTGCGGAAACGGGCGTTGTCGAGCAGATTGGCCTTGAGATCCTTGAGCAGGTTGCGCATCGCCATCATGCTGTGCAGCTCGGGCACCTGATTGGCGACCTGATCAGGATGGAAGGACTTCATCGAATCGAACTTGAGATTCACCGCGATGTCGCTGTCGTCCTGGGCCAATTCGTTGGGCACGGTGAATTTCGCCTGGGGCGAAAAGTCTTTGAGCACCGCCTCGAAATTGTTTTTGGTGATGTTGATCCGTTCGCGGTCTGCCACGCGCCCCTTGGTCTTGCCGTTGCTGAAATCGCCGATGGCGAGCATCTTCAACGGCAGTTCCATTTTCTTGCGGCCGCCGCCGGTTTCGACGTCGAGGGCGATGTTGACGCGCGCCTTGGGAATCTCTTTCTGGAAGCTGTCTGCCATGTGGGTCTCCTTTGCGTTGGGTTTCGGGATAAGGGTCATTCAAAAAATCTTTTGCCCACCAAGACTCCAGGAGCACCAGGAAGCCGCTCAAAGGAAGCGCTGAGGTCGACGGAGGCGGAGAGTCAGTTTTCGAAATATTCCGCGTGTTGCCACCTCCGGGTGCAGCCCCCTGAATTTGGCCGATTTTCAAGGTGGTCTGCCCATCGGCTTACGAGAACCGCCGGGTCACAACCAGGTGACCGCGGCTGCCGGGTCGGTACGGCAGATTCGGTCGCGCAGCTGTTTCGCCTGGGCCTCCAGCGCGTCCTTGGCCGGACCGCAGGCCTTGCGCAACGACTGCTGCACCGCCGCGAGGCTCAGGCGCCAGACCTCGAGGGCCAGCGCTTCGTTCCAGAGCACCAACCGGTTGTCCTCCGCTTGCTGCTCCAGGGCTTCGAGCAGGGGCAGGGCCACGTCGGGGCGTGCGCCCTGCAGGCATAGACCGGCCTGGGCCAGCTGCAGGCGCAACCGCCGCGCTTCGCTGCCGGCAGGAAGTTCGCGCACCATCCGCAGGGCATCGCCGAGCTTCTTATTCCCGACCAGGGCCCGGGCTTCGGTCACCGCCGCCTCCAGCAGCCCGGTCCATTCATCCCCTTCGGGAGCGGCGGCAAGGGACGCGGTTTCGCGGCCGAGTTCGGCCAGCCAGGCCCGGGTGGCCGAAGTGGCGAAAGGGCACCCGTCCTCATAGGCAAGGCCCTCCAGGCCGGGCAGGCGCCGCAGCAGCGAGGCCGTCTGGTCGGCGATAAACGCGGCCAGATCCGCCCGGCCGAGTCGCCCGGCCGCCTGGCAGGCGTGATGCTGCAAGTCGAGCCAGAACTGTCCGCCCGGTTCGAGATACAGGGCTTCGCACAGAACCAGCAGGGCCTCCGGGTCGTCCCCCTGGCAGGCATGGTCGAGGTTGGCCGCGGCACCGGCCCGGGGCGGCGGCACCCGGGTGCGGCCCTGCTCGGCGGGCGGCGGAATCAAGCCGCCCCAGCGCAGCGCACGGGTATAGGCCATGGCCTGCAGCCAGGAACCCTTTTCCCGAAAAAAGTCGCTGATCGTCCGGGTCCACTGGAAGACGTCGCGCTCCGAAGTCACCCGCGAATCGGCGACTGGGGAGGATGACGCTTCCGGAGTGAGATGTCGAACCTTCGGGGCCCGCGCCGCCGGCGGCTCTTCCGCCTCGGCCACCGGGGTGGCGGGAGCGGCTGATTCCGGAGCCCTGAGCCAGGAATCGAGCGCCCGCCACAAGGGCGCATCGTCTCCGGCCCGCGCGCGAATCAGATCGTTGATCCCGTCCACCGCCGCCCGCAAGGCCGCCCGCTGTTCGGCCGAAGCCTCGACGCCGGCAGCGCGCGCCATCGCCTCGAAGCGCGCGTTGTTGAGCCAGGCCAGGGCATTGATGCGGGCGCTGTCGCTGCGGGGGTGGCACTCGTGCCAGCTGGCCTCAAGCAGGTGGCGAAAAGCCTCCGCGGCGGCGATCAGCCCCGGCACGCCGTCGCGGCAAAGGGCGGCCATGACCAGATACCCCGTCGCCCGCAGGTCCTTGGCCTGCTCGGCGAGAATGACGCAGCAACGCCGGTAGACCTCGGGATAATCGTTGCCCTGAAGCTTGTCCATCTGCTGCTTGGCGAAGAGAAAGTCATCCCCGTAGCGGGGGTCCCCGCCCCCGTCCGGCAGCGGCTGCAGCACCGCCGCCAGCGGCGTCAGGGAAGCGCTCCCGCGCGTGCCGGTCGCCGTCGCCGTCGCCGTCGCGCTCACAACAGAACCTCACGGCGTCCCGCCCGGTACAGAAGTTCGAGCATGGACAGATCGTCGTCGCGATACATCCGCACCAGATCGGGAGAGCTGACCACATCGGAGCGGTGATGCATCTCGCGGCGCAGATCGAACAGCCCCGCCTCGTCGCAGTTGCTCGGCAGCAGCCAGAGAAACAGGGATGCGGCCAGGGGGCGAAAAAACAGAGTGAGACTGGCCGGCCGGTCCGCGCCGGCGCCATGCCAGAAATAGTGCGCCCGCCAGCTGCGGTCTTCGAGAATCGACTCGATCAGCTGAACCCAGAAAACCACGGAGGGGTCGAGATCGGGGCCTGCGGGAAGCGGCAGGCGCAGTCCCCAGGTGATGCGGCCCGGACCACGCCGCGCGGCGCTCTTCAGGGCGCTGAACAGGGCGTCGAAGAGTCCGGTTCGCGCGGCGGACGGACAGCCGGGCAGCGCCGACTGCCAGAAGCGTCCCATGGGGAGGGCTCCCAGCATCTCGATCTGCCTTTCCAGCAGGTGCCGGCGGGTCAGGCTGCTGTCGCGCGAGGGGATGCCCTCGATCTGGTCGATCAGCTGGGTGACCGGCTCCTGGCTCCAGGGCGCGACGACAATCTCTTCGCCACGCCGGAAGAATTCCTCGAAAGCCAGGGGAACGGCCGCCTGCATGTCGCGAAACAGAGGCTCGTCGGCCAGGCTGAAAACCACGAAGGGATAGCGGCGGCCGCTGCGGTCACGGCTGAAGACCACCGTCCCGGCCAGGGTGCGTTCCTGCTCCCCGCCGTTCATGATCAGGCGGTGGCAGGGAAACTCGGGAAAAGCCTCCCCCCCTGCGTGCCGGCTGCGGGAGAGCAGGCCCATCCCCTCCTGCACCCAGCTCTCGAGGCCAACGACCTCGCGGGCGCGCACGCCGTGGCGGATGAAGTCGGGATGAATCGGCATTTTGCCGAAACAGCCGTGCTGGTCGCGACTGCGCGGTGCGAGCTGAGGTCTGGCGGTTTTTGAAAAAAGTCCGAACATGCAGCAACCAAAAGTCCGAGGATAAAGTTCGCTTAAAAGATCTTTTCCGGCACTGCGAACTGGGAAAAGAGACCGCGCTCGAAGACGTTGTTCTCGCGGTCGGCCCTGATCTTGAACTGAACCGTCACCGGCAATCCATTGTTGCCGTCCAACTCCCACACCGAGAGGTACTGGGTGCCGTTTTCGGCGCTCAGTTGGCCCTGGCGCAGCAGGTGGAACAGCCCCCAGATCCCCTCGAAGCCGAGTTCCGCCCGGGAAGCGCCGAGCCCGACCACACCGTGGATTTTCGCGCCGAGATTCTCCATGTCACCGGGCCAGCGGAACTTGCGCCATTCCTGCGGCTCGTTGCGGTAGCGGTAGTTCTGGCCGTTGCTCTCGAGGTACATCTCACTGATCCCGCGGCTCGGCATGGGATAGAGGTAGAACTGAACCTCGGGCTCGTCGCTGCCGCGCCGGAACAGGCTGGCGCTGATCGACCGGCCCTGCTCGAGGGCGTCGATCAGCTTGCCGTTGAAGCCCGGGCCGAGATCGAGCCAGGTTTTCTGGCGCCAGCTGTTGCGCCCCTTGGCGAGAAACGGGGAGAGCTGGTTATTGACGAAGGCCCAGAGCACGCCGTCATCGGGACGGAAAAAATCGGCCACGTCGATCAGGGCCGCATCGCGACCATTGAGCGCAAAGGGAAAGCGGCCGGCGATCTTCTGCCCGTAGTTGTTCCACACGGTATTTTTCCAACCCCGCTGCAGATCGCTGCGCGCCTCGTCGAGGATGACCTTCCAGGTCTGGCGGATCGGCGCCATCAACAGATTGCCGGCGACTCGGCGGGCGCGGGCCTCGACCCCGTTGAGCAGGCTCGAGGTGGAGACCCAGCTCTTGTACAACTCGGAGCTGGCGCCGCCGCCGTTGAGGATGTTGGCGGCATAGTTGTAGGATTCGCGGGGAACGTCGACCGCCGCTCCGAGGCGCTCGACCTCGCCCTGAACGGCAGAGATGGCGAGCAGGTACTGGTTGACCAGGAGGCTGACCGTCATCTGGTCGGCGGGGTCGCAGAATTTGCGCAGATCGCGCAGCGGCCCGGCCAACTCGGGGATGAGATTGCGCGGCGGCGCGTCCTCGTCGCTCACCGCCGCGGCCAGGGCGCCGGCGGCAGTCTCGGCGAAGGAGGCTGCACTCTCCGTCAGGTTGATGTTGCGCGAAACCACCCGCATCAACTCGCCGATGGGACCGTCGCTGCGGGCGAGAAGCAAAAACTTCTTGGCCGCATCGTCCAGCGAGGTGAACGGGGTCAGCGAGACCGACTCGAGAAAGCCGTACCAGGCCTCGGTGTAATCGACGAAATAGGCCTGACGGATTTCGCGGCGGAGGCGCGCGGCGAGCTCCTGGTTGGTGGCTCCCTCCTCCGGATTGGATTCGGCTTCGGCCAGGGCGCCGACGGCGGCCGGCTCTGCCGCCCGACCTGCAGCCTGCGCTTCCTCGACATCTTTTTGTGGTTCGCGCTGTAGCCCGATCACCCAGTCTCCACGGCTGGCCGCCTGCACCGCCTGCTCGATTTCAGGACGGATGAAATCGCGCCACCCCTTGTCGGTGAATGCGCCGGGAATCACGTAGCTGCTGCGCAAGGCCCCGAAATCGTATCCCTTGATCAGCTCGGCCAGGGTTCGGTCAGGCAGGGCTTCGCGCGCCTTGGCGATAATCTGCGCGTAGAGTCGGCCGCTGTTGGGCGGGGTACGCAGCTGCCCGCGGGCCTGCGCAACGATGTCGTTGCGCAGGGTCCAGGGCCGCAGCACGGTGCGATTGGCATCATCGGCCAGGTGTTCGAGGTAGAAGGCCGCAAGACTCTCGATCCGCGCGTCGCGCCTCTGATCGCCCCCGTCACCCGCCTTGCCGCGATCGAGCTCCTCGGCCCAGGTTTCCGCCATCAGCGGCAGGGCGTCCTCCGCCTTCAGCCTCTCGGGCTGCCCGAGCATCAGGTAGATCTTGAGATCGCGATAGAAGGTCTCGCGAATTTTCTCCCGCCCCTTGTCGTCGGAAGCCTCCCACTGCCGGATCTGATTTTCCAGGCGATACTCGAGAGCGGTCGCCACCGGCTGGAAGAAAGCGAGTTCGAGCCCTTCGAGGAGCACCGCGCGGGTCGGTCCGATCTGCTCCCCGCCGCGATAGACCCCGAGCATCAGGTGCCAGGGGAGTTTGCGCTCATTCGCGAGCAGGGTGCGGTAATGGTCGTAGAGGTCGTAGAGATCGGCGAACACCCGCAAACCGTCCGGCTCTTCGGGGCCGAGGGCAGCACGCAGCTCCGCCCCGGCACTCGTTCCCCTCTGCACCAGCAGGGTGTTGCTGGTCAGCGAGGTGCTCAGCACCAGGAAACTGCCCGCGATCAGGGCCAGAGAGGCCGCAACCCAGCCCGACTTGAGCCAGCGGGTCACCACTTCGCGCCGCCGGTTTTTCACCACCGCCTGGGCGTTGGGGAAAACCACGTCCTGGAAAACCTTCTTGATGAAATAGCTGCGGGTTGCCGCGGGCTTTTCCGCCCCCGGTTCTTCGACATAGCCGAACGCCTGGCGCAGGCTGCCGAGCAGGCGCTGGATGGGAGTCCCTTCCTGGGTGGCGCTGGTGAAATAAACTCCGCAGAAACGCGGGGTTTCCTGGTAGGGGTTCTGCTTCAGCAGGCGCTGCACGAAGTCTTCGATGCGCGCGACGGCCGCCCTGAACTCGGCGGGGAATTCGTGGATCTGGCCTTTGGCCTGCGCCCGGCGCTGCATGGAGAGTTTGCGCAGACGCATTTCGCAGATGCGCAGGTAAAGTGCGTGCAACCGCCGGCCCAGAGTTTCGGCCATGACCTCGGGCTCGCCCGCGTCGGCCAGCCAGGCGCCCCAGACCTGGTTGCGGTCATGTTCGCCGAGGTCTTCGAAAAAAGCCGAGAAACCGTGCAGCAGATCGCACTTGGTGATCACGAGGTAAACCGGGATCAGGCAGCCGAGATCGGTGGTGAGCTCATCGATGCGGTCGCGGATGATCTTGACGTGCTTCTCGACCCCGGCGCTGTCGGCGGTCAGAAGTTCCACCAGGCTCAGGGCGACGATCACCCCGTTGACCGGCATTTTGCACCGGTGCTTGCGCAGCAGGCCGAGAAACGCCTTCCACTCTTTGTGATCGCCGGGTTCGGTGGTATAGCGGCCGGCGGTATCGAGCAGCACCGCCTCGTTGGAAAACCACCAGTCGCAGTTGCGGGTGCCGCCGAAGCCGCGGATGTCGATGTCTCCCTCTTTGGCATAGGGAAAATGCAACCCCGAGTGGCGCAGCATGGTCGTCTTACCCGCGGCGGAAGGCCCGATGATCATGAACCAGGGAAGCGCGTAGAGTGCGGCACTGCCGCGGTAGCCGACGCCGAGTTCGGAGGACTTAAGCGTTGCGACCGCCTCGTTCATCTTGCGCTGCAGCTCTTCGATCTCGAGCTGGCGATCGGCGTCCTCGCCGTCTTTCTGCGCGGCGAGTTCACATTGAAAATCCCGGGCGCGCCGGCGCAGCAGAAGCAGACGGATGCCCCAGACCAGCAGCACCAGCACCAGGATGGCGACAATGATCCCCAGGCGCAGGGTCTCGTCGGTCAGACCCACATGGGGGCCGGCCCACCAGACCAGGGAAACCAACAGGAGAACGCCGACCACCTTGCTGCCGGTGCGCCCCAGCAGATATCCCTGCAGTAGCAGCAGAAAGTTCTTCATTGCGCCACCTCCGTGCCAGCGACCGCCATCGGTCGCCTGTCATCGCTCAGCTGCCGCAAGAGCTCGAGATCGTTCTGGATCGCAAGCAGTCCTGCGCGCGACAAACGGTCGATGGTGTAGGCGTAGCCGAGGTAGCCGAAAAAGATGACCGCCACCGTCGCCACCGTGATCACCCAGTAGGGAACCTCGCGCCGCACCCGGGTGAGAAGACCTTCGCGCGGCGCCCCATCGGGGGCGAGGCGCGGGTCGACCACGCCGCGATAGCCCTCGATCTGGCTGCGCAGATCGACCTGCAACGCCATCAGCTGCTCGAGCCCGCGCACCTTGTAGATCCCTTCGAAACCGAGTTGCAGGCAAATGTAATAGAGTTCGAGCAAATGGAGATTGGCCTCCCCCCCCTGGCGCAGTTGGCTGAGCCGCTCGAAAAAGCCCTCGCCGGCGACGTGATCGCCGAACATTTCCAGTTGCAGCGGGCGCCCCATCCAGCCGCTCCGTCCCGGCCAGTCGCTGGTCAAAACCGCCTCGTCGACAAAGGCCGCCAGCGCGTACTTGGCATCCTTGAGAATCACCATGCCGATCTGGCGCTCGAAGGCCATCCGTTCGAGTTCGTCGAAACCGGCGAGGATCTTGTCGCGGTAGTCGGCGGGGAGCGCCGCGCCGCGCTCGCCGCAGCAAAAAGGTGCGACCAGGCTGAAAATGGTCTGGCTGCACTCGAGCAGAGAGTTCACCGGGATCTGATTTTTTTCTGCGTCCATAGCGTTATTCCTGCACCGTCACCAGGGCGATCGAGGTTTCGGCGAACTGCCCGGGGACGAAAATCGCGAGGCTCCCCTCGTCGCTCATGGCTTTCCAGAAGTCGCCCCGCGGTTCGAGCCGGAAATATTCGCAGCCACTGCGCACCGGCATCTGGCTCGGCGGGCGCTGGGCATGGACGAGGCGCACCCCGGGCAGCGCCGAGGCCACCATGAGTTCGATGGCGCTGCGCGGCCCGACCTTGACCTGGCGGGTGAAATCGTTGATCCAGTTGGGGTCTTCGCCGGTGTGATCGACTTCGAGGAAAAAGGTGGAGCGCTGAAACAGCGCCCCATCGAGGCCGCTCGCCTGCCACAGGCACTCGTTTTCCCGCTGAAGTCCCAGGGCCGAGCTGCGCTGGACCGTCTGCACCTGGATCAGCCCTTCGAGCAGGCCGGCCAGGGCCGGGAAGACCTGATCGAGGGCATCATGGCGGTAGCGCGGAATATCGCTCTGCCCGGCGACATTGGAGAGGGCCTTGAGTTGGCCGATCACCGGCACCAGGCTGCGATAGAGAAATTCCGGATGCAGTTCGGCGTTCTGCTGGAAATGCACCAGCAGCGGGTAGAGGCCGCCGAGCACCTGCAGCAGCTGAAAATGAAGGGGGTCGTTCTGGGCGAATTCGGCAGCACCCCCGCCGTAGGCCGCCTTGCGCTCGTTGAGGCTGCGCAGACGGGCGCCGGTGAGTTCCACCATCCCGTCGAGCAGCGCGCGCAGCCGCTCCGAAGCGCCGACCCGGGCCACGGCTGGAATGAACTCGGGCAACAGGCAGTAGGTGCCGTCGCCTTCGTTGAGTACCCGGGCCAGGCGGATGGAGACGAAGGATTCGCGCGATTGCTCGCTGGTCAGCAGCATCAGGTTGGGCCGCGCCAGCAGCACCTCGCGCTCGCGGGTGCCGTCGTACTCATCGGCGATCTCGCGATAATCGGCCTGCCAGGCGCACAGGTGACCCTTGCCCGGATAACCCGAAATTCCCGCCACCTGGCGATTGCCGGGGAGGCACAGGTAGACATCGACCACCTCGCCGCCGCGCCCTCCGAGCTCGCACATCAGAGGCGGATCGGCGACTGCCTCGTAGGCCACCAGGCGGCCGTCGGGGAAGAGAGCGAGGCATTTTTCCAGCCGCAGACGCCCGTTCTCCAGCGGCTGTGGGTCGATCGCCAGCTCGAGCAGGCCCCAGGAGAGGGGATTGAGGCTGCGGGTGAAGAGGCCCTGAACCGCCTCCTGGTAGCGATCCCACTGCTGGAAATGTTGCTGTCCGAGAAAAATCCCCTCGGCCCAGACGATCTTGCGCAGGCTTTCCATGGCGATCCGGCTCCTAATCCACAATCTCGAGGGTGTTGCCCTTGAGCCTGACCGTCAGCTTGCTGGAAAAGCGCCGGGCGAAAAACCCGTCGGCGACCGGCTCGATGTCGCGCCATTGCTCCTCTTCCGGCGTGCGAAAAACTCCCATCACCCCGACGAAGCGCGCCTGCTCGTGGCGCTGGAATTCGAGGGTCTGCTGCGCGGCCGGGTTCATGACGATCTCCTCCTTGGTCAGCAGCGAATCCCGCAGCGCCTTGAGGTCGTCTTTCCACAGGTCGGTGAAAGCCACCTTGTCGAACTCGGCATCATCGGCCAGCTGATAGATGCGCACCACCACCGGCAGCGGCTCGTCGAAATCGTTGAGGTTGAGATTCGCGGTGGAAGAGATTCCCACCTCGACCTGCTTTGCCGAGCAGCCGGTCAGTCCGGCGATAAGCAGAACCAGCATGATCGTCGCGATGCGTAGGGGCATGGCCTATCTCCTCTTGCCTTTGGTGGGTTTGCCGGCCGGGCGGACATGGCCGAGGCATTTTCCTTCCCGGGCGCGCGCGTAGGCGGCGAGAAACCCGGGGAGTACGAGCTTTTGGTGGAGTTGGTGGTCATTCGCGACCAGTTCGCGGTAGTAAGAACAATAGCTGCGCCAGACTCCCGGGCGCAGCCCGAAGACGCGCGGCGCGCGTTGCTGAAATTGCTGGGGATTGAAGTGGGAAACGGTCTCGCGGGCGACGCCTTCGAGTCCGCTGACGAGCGCCATCTGGTGACTGGCGAGGGCGTCGAACAGATGATGGATGCGCTGAGCTCCCTCCTCGCCGCCGCGCAACCAGCCGCGCAGAATATCTTCGGGTCTGTGCCCCTGGAGATCATCGCAGACTTCGGCCAGCACCCGGCCCCGGGCCAGGCCGAATTCATCGGCGAAGCAGCGCATTCCCTCGACCAGGCGGGCGATTCCCGCCACAACCGCCTGGGACGGCGAAGCCCCCCGGTAGGCATGCTCCCCGCCGCCCCTTGGCGGAGACGGCGCAGGATGGGCCTTCGGCGGCTGGGTAACCGGTCGTCCAGTGGCCTTTGGCTTCGGTTTGGTCGCCATGGTCCGTTGCTCCCCTTGGGCCCGGAAAAATCGTGCGTACGGGCTCATGCTTCGAGACAGACTGGTGCTGGCAAGCATCCGACAGGAACGATCAGGTACAGGAGATCCTGGCGGTCTTGGTTACCGGCAAACGAGTCGGCTGATTATTTGAGGGAATGGCGCGGGTAGTGCAGTGTTTGCGAAGGCAGGGAGGCGCCAGAGGGTGAAAACCACCCGGCGCCCAAAGATCCCCCCCGAAAAAATAACAAAAACAAACCAGCAAAGCCCCCCCCGGGAAAAACAAATCAATCATCACGACATTCATTAGGAAATAACACCATGGGTAATTAGCATAGGGAGCGAATTCAAGTCAAAATAAATTGTAACTATTCACCCTGGTCCGAAAGGGGGCTCGCGGCATCCATGGCGAAGGTCGCATGAACCCTTCCCTGGGGCTTGACCGGCGCCATCCGGACGCCGGACACCTTCGCCAGGGACACCGCGAGCCCCTGAGCTGAATAGTTACAATAAATTTTCCCTAAACCTGTGGCGTTAAATGGACCTTTCCAAGCTCGATTTGCCAAAAAAAATGAATACCCCCCAACAATTCAAGGGTAAATATTCGATTTTCCCAACGGCCGGCTCGCCTGCTGCGTGCTCAAGCTCAGGTCACCCGATCCGAAAAAAACCCGGAAAATTTTTTATTGACACCCAAAACACCTTTTGTTATAAACAGGCCTCGTTTGTGGGGCTATAGCTCAGCTGGGAGAGCGCTTGAATGGCATTCAAGAGGTCGGCGGTTCGATCCCGCCTAGCTCCACCATAAAACAAAGCAAAGGGGCTGACCGTCAGGTCGGCCCCTTTTTTGGTTATGACCGTCCCTTTTCTGACATTTCATCCTGACTCATTCGACCCCCTTCGGCTCTTTCAGAATCTCTGCCCCGATGGCCCGGGGTTTCTCGAGACGCTTAATCCCATGGCCCGCACGGGCCGCTTCAGCATCGTGCCCCTGCGCCGGCGCGAGGTCTATCGCCTCGACCGCCAGACGCTGACGGTTTCCGCGGAGGGTCGCACGGCGGTTGTGCACGGCGAGCCGCTGGCCGCTCTCGCGCGGATACTCGAAGCGCGAGCGATCGCCAAAACGACCGATTCGCCTCACTTCCCCGGCGGTTTTTTCGGCTACCTCGGCTACGACCTGGCGTGGTGGATCGAAGATCTTCCCCGCAGGGCGAAGCGCGATTTCGAAGTTCCGCCCCTGTGGCTGGCCTGGGTCGATGTCACCGCGGTCTACGACCACGCCGAAAAAAGCCTGACCCTGGCGACCCTCGACCCCGATCTCGACCTCAAGCGGCTTGCAGACCGGGTGCGACAGACCCTGGCCACCCCGGCCCCGGCGGCGCCAACCCCATCGGTGGCGCCGCTGCAACCGGTGCTGAGACGGGAGGAATTTATGGCCATGGTCGAGCGGGCGAAGAACTACATCGCCGCCGGGGACATCTATCAGGCCAATCTCTCCTGCCGCTTCGATGGCGCAACCGAGGTGCCGGGGACGGAACTCTACCGCCGGCTGCGACGGATCAACCCCTCGCCCTTCGCCTGCTACCTCAACACGCCTGCGCTCGCGATCATCTCCTCGTCCCCCGAGCGACTGGTTTCGCTCAATGGACGTCTGGCCGAGACCCGGCCGATTGCGGGCACCCGCCCGCGCGGCTATACTCCTCCAGAAGACGTCCTTCTCGGTCGCGAACTTCTGGGGCACCCCAAGGAGCGCGCCGAGCACGTGATGCTGCTCGACCTCGAGCGCAACGACCTCGGCAAGGTCTGCACCGCCGGCAGCGTGGCGGTGGACGAATTCATGACTCTCGAGCGCTATTCCCACGTCACCCACATCGTCTCCAACGTCCGGGGCGATCTGGAGCCGGGCTTCGGCCCTTTCGACCTGCTGCGCGCCATGTTTCCCGGCGGCACCATCACCGGGGTGCCGAAAAAGCGCTGCATGGAGATCATCGAAGAACTCGAACCGGTGGGGCGCGGCAGCTATACCGGCAGCGCCGGCTACATCAGCGCCAGCGGGGACATGGACTGGAATATCCTGATCCGCACCTTTCAGCAGTGCGGCAAGCGGCTGACCTATCAAACGGGCGCGGGGATCGTCGCCGATTCGGATCCGCGCCGCGAATGGGAAGAATGCCTGGCCAAGGGCGCGGCCCTGCGCAAGGCACTGGAGGACAAGGAATGATCGTCAATATCGATGGGGGATTTCTCGAACCGGAAGAGGCGCGCCTGCCGGTCAACGACGGCAGCATCATGTTTGGGGAGACCCTGTTCGAGACCCTCAAGGCCAGAGATAGAAAGATTCTCCTGGTGCGCGAGCACCTCGATCGGCTGGAGCTGGCCGCGGGGCTGCTCGGCTTTTCCTGCGAGCGCAAACGCATCGAGAGCGCTCTCGAGCGCACCGCGTCGCGCCTGTCCGCCCCGGTGAGCCGCGTTCGCCTGACCCTGACCCGGGGCAGCTTCATCGGCCTCGATTTCCCACCGACGAAATCGGCGCGCTTTATCATCTTTGCCATTCCCGCCGAAGAACCCGGCGCCGCCGAGCGCGAAGCGGGAGCGGCCTGCGTGTTCGCCCCCAACGGCCGGGTCAACCCCCTGTCGCACCTGCCCCAGATGAAACGGGGCAATTACGCCGACTGCCTCTATGCCCGGGCCCATGCCCGCGCCAAGGGCGCCTTCGAGGCCCTGTTCGTCACCCCGGACGAGCGGGTGATCGAAGGAGCGACCAGCAACCTTTTCGCCGTGCGCCAGGGGCAACTGGTGACGCCGCCCGCGGGCGAACTGGTCCTGGCGGGAATCATGCGCCGACAGGTCATCGACAGCGCGGCAACACTTGGCATCGCCACCCAGGAGGAGGATCTCTCCCGCGCCGACCTCATGAGCGCCGACGAGATCTTTCTCACCAACTCGCTGATCGATCTGCTGCCGGTGACCTCGGTCGAGGGTCAGCGCATCGGCGGCGGTTCCCTCTGGCGCCAACTTCTGCAGGAACTGCGAAAAAAAGTCGACGAGGCGACGCAATAGAGAGTTGACCAACAGGTTTCTTCTCTCTATAATTCCCCTCGCTTCAGCCCGAACGGGGGCGTGGTGAAATTGGTAGACGCAGTGGACTCAAAATCCACCGAACGCAAGTTCGTGTCGGTTCGACTCCGACCGCCCCCACCACTCACCTATCTACGCCAGACCACGGCGGCCCAATAAGCCCTGAGAAATCAGGGCTTTTTATTTACACTCTGCCCATATCACTCCATTGGCATCCACAATTTCTGGGGGTAGATTTTCAAGAAAAATCCCCCCATCGGAAATGGATACCCCCAATGGTGGTTTCAACATGCCCCCTCTCTGATATGAAGATTCGCAGCACCAAGCCCGCCTTCAAGCAGCAGAAGCTTGTCGATGGCGGCTCAAGTATCGCTTCCCGGGAAAAGAAAAACTCCTGGCATTGGGAGCTTACCCCGAAGTCTCGCTCTCCGATGCGCGGCAACGTCGGGATGAGGCTCGCAAGCTCCTGGCCAATAATGTCGACCCGGGCGAGGCGAAAAAAGCACAACGTGCCTTGCCGTTCGGCTAGCAATTCCCGCCACCAGGGTCCGCAGGGGACTTTCACCCCCAAGTCCTCGCTTGACCACCACAGGCAATCAAGCGGTGCTTACGCACCACGCGCCATGCCTGTGGCGCACAACGAAAAAGCCCCCTTGTGCCGCAGGGCAAAGGGGGCCGCTCGAAAGCTTCGGGAAATCGGGGTTCAGCCGAGATTGCTGTTGACGAACTCCCAGTTGAGCAGCTTCTCGATGAAGGTGGCGATGTAATCGGGACGCCGGTTCTGGTAGTCGAGATAATAGGCATGCTCCCAGACATCCATGGTCAGCAGGGGCTTGGCCCCTTTGGTCAGGGGGTTTTCCGCATTGGGGGTCTTGGTGACCTTGAGCTTGCCGCCGTCGAGCACCAGCCAGGCCCAACCGCTGCCGAACTGGGTGGCTCCGGCGCTTTTGAACTCCTCGACGAACTTGTCGAACCCGCCGAGATCGGCCTTGATCTTGTCGGCAATGGCGCCCGTCGGCTGACCGCCGCCCCCGGGTTTGATGCACTTCCAGTAAAAGGAGTGGTTCCAGACCTGGGCGACGTTGTTGAAGATGCCCGACTTGGAAGCGTCGCCAGCGGTTTTCTTCATGATGTCTTCCATCGACATCCCCTTGAGATCACTGCTGTCGAGCAACTTGTTGCCGTTGTCGACGTAGGCCTTGTGGTGCTTGCCATGGTGAAATTCGAGGGTGCGGGCGCTGATCACAGGTTCAAGGGCGTTTGGGGCAAAAGGGAGTTCAGGCAGTACCAGAGTCATGAATCGTCCTCCTTGGTGTGTGTTTTAAATTCGGCCCTGACGTGAGATAAGTGGCCGACGGTTGTCATTTCAAGCGGGGCGCGCTCATCAAGAATGGCCTCAAGAGGCCATTCCCTTGTCCCGCAGTTCCTCCAGAGCTTCACGGGTCTTGGTCAGTCCGGCAAGCCCCATGCCCTTGAGAACCTGGGGCGTCTTCGAGAACTGGATGCCGTCGTATTGCACCACCTGCACGTGATTGCCCCAGGGGTCGAGAAAATCGAGGCCGGGACCGTCGATGATTTCGGCCCCCAACTCTTTCACCGCTGAGCGGATCTTTTCCCGGTCGTCGACGACCAACCCGAAATGGCGGGCGCTGTCCGGCTGCTGGCTGCGCCCTTCGGCCATGGCGATGAACTGGTCGCCCAGATCGACAAAGGCCATCGTGTCTTTGCGTCCGCGCAGCTTGAGCTCGAACAGAGTCCCGTAAAATTCGAGGGCCCGGTCGATGCTGCCGACCTCGATCGCGACATGGTTGATACCGACGGCTCTGGCTTTTGACATGAACATCCCTCGCGAAAGATAAGCGATCAGTGGTCCCGGTAGCCCAGCACCACCAGCAGGCAGCTGCCGTCGGCGATGACATTGAGCCCGGCCTTCTCGGCCCGCTCCACCGCCGCCGGGCTTTCGGCCCCGGGTTGCATCCAGATGTGCTGAATCCGCCCCCCGGCGATGACCGCGTCCACTACCTTTTCGGTCACCTGCGGCGGGGTGATCACCGAAAGGCTCTTGACCTCGGCGGGCAACTGGCTCACGTCGGCAACGCAGGGGATCCCCTCGATTTCTTTTTCCACCGGGTTCACCGGAACCGCCCGGCGCCCGTTCTGAAGATAACAGCGCAGAACTTTGTTGCCGTACTTGTACGTTTTCGAAGAGGCGCCGGCGACGCCAAAGGCATCGGCGGAGAGAAATTGGTCGATTTTTTCCCTGATGGTCATAGCGCACCCACACCACATTGATGAAACCAGGACGATGGCTCCCGGTGGTTGAGACTCAATCGATAATAACCGATGGTCGTGATTTCGCAACCGCAGAAGTCCCGATTGACCGGGTGGCCGGCACCCCAGCTTGACTTTGCCCGGGGCGCCGGTTACATTCGCCCCATGAACCGCGACATCTTCCTGGCCGACGCCCACCTGCTGCATCCCGACGACGGCAACTACCGCCGGCTTCTCGCCTTTCTCGAAGAACAACGCGGCCGTCTGCGCACCCTCTATATCCTCGGCGACCTGTTCGAATTCTGGGTCGGATACCGCCACATGGTCTTCGCTCCCTACGTTCCGGTTCTCAACGCGCTGCAGGTTTTACGCAACGAGGGGAGCGAAATCGTGTACGTGGAGGGCAACCACGACTTTCACCTCGGCCCCTACTTTCGCGAGACCCTCGACTGCTGCGTTCTGCCCGACGGCGGCGTGGTCGAGATCGACGGCCATCGCGTCCATCTGAGCCACGGCGATACCATCAACGACCGCGACCGCGGCTACCTTTTCCTGCGGAGGCTGCTGCGCAGCGGGCCCATGCAAACCCTGATCGGCCTGGTCCCGGGAGACTGCACCTGGCGCATTGCTCAATGGGCCAGCCACCAGAGCCAGAAGGGAAATTCGACCAAAAACAAGCGCCAGCTGCCCGAAGAGCAGCTGGCGCGATTCACCCGGGCGCGCCTCGCCGAAGGATGCGAGGTCGTGATCACCGGCCACTTTCACCAGCCCTTTACCCGCCACATCGACAACGGCCTGCTCCTCGGCCTGGGCGACTGGATCGATCAGTTCTCCTACGGTCTCTACCAGGATGGCCGGTTCGAACTCAAGACCTACTGATTTTGTAACTATTCAGCACAGGGACTCGCGGTGTCCAGGCGAAGGTGTCCGGCGCCCGGATGGCGCCGGTCNNGCGACCTTCGACATGGATGCCGCCAGCCCCCTTTCGGACCAGGGTGAATAGCTACCTGATTTTTTTCTCTCCGTCGCCCGCATCCGGGCCGTCGCCGGCAAGCAGCTTTTCAACCAGGTCGTGCAGGGTCATGCCCTCCAGTGCCCGTTGTTCTCCACCCGTCATCAAATCGTCGATCTCGGCCGCCAACCGGTGTTCGGCGACTGAGCCGAAATCGGGAACGTCGCCGCCGTCCTTGCGCAGACACTGAAACAAATCGTAGATTTTCAACGACTGCGGCGCCCGTCCGGGCTGGTAGGCCAATTCTTCGCCGTTCTCCTCGTTGACCTCGCTGACGATGCCCAGCCTCATCAACTGATTCAGAGTGGTGCGAACCAGCCGCGGCGGCAGCTGCAGCCGACCGATGATCTGTTCGATCGTCCAGGGTCGCTCACCGCGGTAAAAAACCTCGGCTAGAACCAGGGTCACACCCAGGGCGACCACCTGCCGGCTGGCAAAGCTGAAATCGGTTTCCCGCACTTCCTGCCGCAGGCTGCTCAGGTTCTGCACGGCATAGCTCACTTCGAGCCCGAGCAGCACGATCAGCCAGCTCAGGTAAATCCAGACCATGAAGATGGGCAGGGCCGCCATCGTCCCGTAAATGGCGTTGTACTTGGAGACCCCCACCTGAAAATCAACGTACCCCCATTGCGCCAGTTGCCACAGCGACCCGCCGATGATGCCGCCGACCAGGGCCGAGCGCACCCGCACCCGGGTGTTGGGCATAAAGATATAGAGTGCGGTGAAGGCGATCCACATCCCCAGGAAGGGCAGGATCTTGAACAGAAAGATGATCAGATCGCCGACGTAGTCCATCTCCTGCAGCACCAGCATGAACCGGGCACTCTGCAGGGTGGAGGTCATCGATATCGCCAGGATGATGAGAATCGGGCCGATGGTCACGACGGAAAAATAATCGGCGAAGCGCCGGTACAGAGAGCGGGTTTCGCGCACGCCCCAGACTTCGTTGAAGCTTTTTTCGATATTGGAGAGCAGCGCCAGAACGGTCAGGAACAGGGCCGCCAGACCGACCACCCCGAGTCGGCCGACGTTGGTATTGTCGATATAGTTGATGATCTGCAAGACGATTTCTTCCGAGCCGACGGCAATCCGCTCGAGAATGATCGGCTCCAGCTGGTTCTGCACCCCCAGCCCCTTGAGCAGGGCGAACATCAGAGCCAGCAATGGCACGATCGCCAGCACCGAGGCATAGGTCAGCGCCGATGCCCGCAGCAGACATCGATCGGCGAAAAAGTCGCGCGCCACCAGCGAGATCACCTGGCTCGACTTGACCAGCAGCCGGCGCAGCCCCGAGCGCTCCAGTTGATCGGGCTCCCACAGGTCTTTGCCGAAGAATTCCCTGATTTTCGCGATCTGTTCCTTGATACCCGGCAAGCGCTCTTCCTTCTCCGCTAGAATTTCTCAACGAAAAAGCCCACCTTGGGGTGGGCTTTCTGCCGTTCTACGCCGACTTCTGGTGCTTGGCCCGTTCGGCTTCCATCGCCTCGCGACCGGCCTCCATCGCCGCCTTGATCATGTCGCGCTTTTCCGTCACCGAGTCGCGCCCTTCGTCGACCACCTCGCGGATGCGCTTTTCGGCCTCGGCGGTCAACTCGTTGATCTTCTCCCGAGTCTCATCGGCAAGGTCGCGCAGTTTGTCCCGGTTCTCCGGCCCCGAACGGGGGCTGGTCAACAGGGCGACCCCACCGCCGATGGCCGCGCCGGCCAGAAACGCCAGAAATACGCCTCCCACTCCGATTCCACGATCACTGTTCGCCATGGCTACGATCTCCTTTCGCTGGTCTCGGCCTGCTCGGCCAGAGATTTTCCCGCCGCTTTGACGCCCGTCCAGAAACCGACCAGGTTTCCCATCAAACGGCCGACATCATGGCGGATGAAATGGTTCACCTCCTCGATCGCAGCGGCCGTTCCGGACAGGGAGTTAAAGATCTCGCTTCCCTTTTCGGCCGCCGCCGAGGTGCGCTTGAGGTGTTCGGAGGTTTCGCGCAGATCCTTGAGCATCGGCACCAGGTCGCGCTGCACATCGCGGGCGAGTTCGTCCATGCGCTGCACCGTGCTGCGCAGTTGCAGCAGCAGCGGAATCAGAAACAGCGCCACGATGAAAACGATCACGGTCATGATCAGGGTGAAGACTTCAAGGGGCATCGCAACCTCCGGTCCGGCAAATCACATCGGTCTTTTCAGACTGCTTCAATTAGAGCACAGTCCGCAGAGTTTGCAATGGTGAAGAATTCACAAGAGTGCGAAATGACTGGATGAAGGGAACGGCAGGGAAAGGGGCTGAAAGGAAGCGGAGAAAGGCCGGACGGTCAGCTTCTCTGCTGGCGCAGGGGCGCGAACAGGTATTCCAGCCCGTTGACCTTGATCTCGTAGACCGCCTGCAACTGGCGCCCCAGCTTGCCTTGCGGAAACCCCTGGCCGCTGAACCAGACGAGATAGGGCTCGGGCAGGTCGATCAGAACCCGCCCGGCGTACTTGCCGAAGGGCATGCGGGTGGTGGCCAGATCGAGCATGAACCGGGGGTCGGGCAGAAGAGGCTTCGACGAAGGCATGCAGCTACTCTCCATACTCGCGCAGGATCGTCAGAAAGTCCTCGCCGTAGCGCTCGAGCTTGGTCCGCCCCACCCCGTTGATATTGAGCAGAGCGCCTTCGTCGGCGGGTCGAAAGGTCGCCATTTCCGCCAGAGTCGCGTCGCTGAAGACCACGAAAGGCGGCACGCCGGCGGCATCGGCGAGGCGCTTGCGCACCCGGCGCAGTTGCTCGAACAGCCCCTCGTCGTAATCGAGGTCTCCCGCCTTTTTGCGCGGCGCCTTTTTCACTGCGGCAACCTTCACCCGCGGCCGGGCCAGTACCAGGGTCTGTTCGCCGCGCAGCAGCGGCCGCGCTTTCTCCGTGAGCTTGAGCACCGAGTAGTTGGCCACATCCTGCCGCACAAACCCGAGGTGAATGAGCTGGCGGAAGAGGCTGCTCCAGGCGTCCTGGCTCTGATCGGCGCCGATGCCGTAGGTCGACAGCCGGTCGTGACCGAGCTGGCGGATGCGTTCGTTGTTGGCCCCGCGCAGCACGTCGAGGACATGGCCCAGGCCGAAGCGCTGCCCCACCCGGTAGACGCAGGAGAGCGCCTTCTGCGCATCGACCGTGGCATCGTAGCGCTCGGGCGGCACCAGGCAGATGTCGCAGTTGCCGCAATCCTCCTCGAGGCTTTCGCCGAAGTAACCGAGCAGCACCCGGCGACGGCAGGTCTGGGCCTCGCCGAAGCCGATCATGGCGCCCAGCTTGTGCAGCTCGATGCGCTTCTGTTCGGCATTCTCGCTCTTCTCGATCAGGCCGCGGGCGATGGCGATATCGCCGTAGCCGAAGAGAAGCAGCGCCTCCGAGGGCAGACCGTCGCGTCCCGCCCTGCCCGTCTCCTGGTAGTAACTCTCGATGTTCTTGGGCAGATCGTAGTGCACCACGAAGCGCACGTTGGGCTTGTCGATCCCCATGCCGAAGGCCACCGTCGCCACCACCACCTGCAGGTCGTCGCGCTGGAAGGCCTCCTGCACCCGCTGCCGCTCGGCGTCGGCGAGCCCGGCGTGATAGGGGGCGGCATCGATCCCCTCGGCGCACAGGCGCGCCGCCACCTCTTCCACCCGCTTGCGCGAAAGAGCGTAGACGATGCCGGGCTGCTGCGGGCGGGTGCGCAGAAACGCCAGCAACTGCTGAGCCGGCTTGGCCTTGTCGGCCACCGTGTAGCGGATGTTGGGGCGATCGAAGCCCGCGACGAAAAACCCGGCCCGCTGCAGCCCCAGCCGCCGCCGGACATCCTCCTGGGTCTGGGGATCGGCGGTGGCGGTCAGGGCGATCATCGGCGCGTTGGGGAAGTGCCGGCGCAGCTCGCCCAGCTGCACGTACTCGGGACGAAAATCGTGCCCCCACTGGCTCACGCAGTGGGCCTCGTCGATGGCAAAGAGCGAGATGGGGATTTCCCGCAGCCGCTCGAGAAAACCATCGCTCATCAGCCGCTCGGGTGCCACATAGAGCAGCCTGAGCTCGCCCGCGTGCAGTTGCGCCAGCACCCGGCGCGCCTCGCCGGCGGCGAGCGACGAGTTGTAGAACGCCGCGCCAACGCCGTTGGCGCGCAGGGCGTCGACCTGGTCCTTCATCAGCGAGATCAGCGGCGACACCACGATCGCCACCCCCTCGCGGTGCAGCGCCGGCACCTGGTAACACAGCGACTTGCCGCCACCGGTGGGCATCAGCACGAAGGCGTCGTCGCCGCGGATCAGGGTGTCGACGATCTCGCGCTGGTGGGGGCGGAACTCGCGGAAACCGAAGACGGTCTGCAGGGTTTCGAGGGGGGTGGTCATCGGGTTTGATCCTTGCGCGGAAAAGGTCACTGGCGCGATTCCAGGACTTTTTTCACTTTCTCTCGGAAGACTTCGGGCGGGTCGCTGAAGTTGAGGACGCAGCGGAAGCCGACGTTTTTATATTCGATGTCGGGTTCGACCTCTTGGCGGGTGTAGACATTGCTTCCCTCGGGAGATTCCAGAAATGACCCGCCTCTGCGAATTTTCAAAGTGCCAGATTCTGGCCCCGCTGGATTGCGCTCGGGCGAATGCTGATAATATTCAGCGTCATACCAGTCATTGACCCATTCGATCACGTTCCCGCTCATATTGTAGAGGCCAAGGGCATTGGGCGGATACTGACCCGGCGCTGCCGCGGCATCTTCTGAGGCAGGGAAGTTCTTCCCCGGTTCCAGAAATCCGGTATCGGTGGCGAAAGGGACATCTTTCCCGCGAGCTCGCGCCGCATATTCCCACTGGGCCTCCGTCGGCAGGTCAAAGGGCAGTCCCGTCTGTTCGCCCAACCATTCGCAATAGGCCTTCGCGTCGTACCAAGATACACCGGCTGCAATTTCATCGGCACGAATAGCGTCACCGATAAACATTTTCCGTGTAGGTTCCCTGTTCTGAGCAGCGGCAAAGATGTCGTGCTCGCGATAGGTGATTTCGTATTTTCCGATGTAATAGCTGTCAAGGGTGACTTTGTGAGCGGGCTTGTTGTTTTTCCAGATGGTCCAAGGCAAACCGTTTTCGGGGTCGCCCGCGTCTCCCATCATGAACGTGCCCCCTTCAACGAACACCATGTCATCCAGACTCTTATTGATGAGATCGGCAACCTCCGCCACCGTGACTTTTGGTATTTCGCTTTTCGAAACGGCACCTGTCTCCTCGCAACCGAAAAGGGCAAAGAGTAAGACAGCGGATATCCATTTCTTCATTGCATTGCTCCTAAACGAAAACTCGTTTTTGCACCGGCTCGCCGGCCATAGCGACCATCGGGATTCCCGATCGTGTTCGCTCACCGGGCTCGGAAGAAGCCGCCAGCGTGTAAGGGAGCATTTTATATCGCAACCTCTCCCGCCCGTCGAGAATTCCGAGCAAAATAGCATGCCCTTTTTGCATTGGTATGGTGGCTCCATCCAGCGTCATGTGTTCGAGGATTTCTCGGTATTCCCGCAAGCTCTGCGTCCATTCCAAGATAGTCATGATCGCCTCTTCCTGTTCTTCTTCGTCTGAACGCCAGGAGGTCTGACAGAGAGTGCGAAGTATCCGACCCTTGACCTCTGGCGGAGCAAAACGCAGCATATCGGGGTTACCCAGAATGCGTTCGGCCAATCGCTCTGCCTCTTGCTGAGCCTTTTCCTCGTCATCCAGGTTTTTTTGGGTCATATCCCACCAATCCACCAATGCTTCGTAGCCCTTCTCTGCCAGTTCATTGATCTCTTCTCCCAGCCACAAACATTTGGTGACAAGCAGTTCAACCGCTTTAAAGGCGTCGTCCTGGATAAACCCCAGATAATCGAAATCCGCCTGCATCAGTTTGTGATAGACAAACTGCACAACGTCGATGGTGTTTTTGACGTCGACGGTGTAAACAACCTCGCCGCCGCAGCCGGGCCCGAGAACAACACCGGCTTTTGCGCGAAACATGAACCGACCATATTCATAGCCCAGATAGACCCCACACTCTGCTCCGGCGCCGAAACGCGCCGACACTTCTCCCCCAATCGACGCCAACAAATGAAAGTCCCGCTTCTTGCCCGGGGCCCTTTTCTCCGGGTTATCCCACTTGAGGCTGCCGGTCGCCTCGCAGCCCGCGGATGCCCCGGCGAAGGCGTTGATCTCGGCCTTGGCGGGGGTAAAGTCCTTGTCCTTCGTCTTGAGCTTCTTCGCCTCGGCGCTGGTGAGTCCGCCGAGCAGGAGCTGGCCTTGTTTCATGGTGAAGCTCAAATCGGCGCAGGCGATGGCCTTGGCGCCGGAGTAGCCAGTGAGCGCGGTTTCGATCTCGACGAGAAAGGCGCCGAGGGGCAGGTCGACGATTTCGCCGCTGCCCTTCTTCGGCATTTGGATGACTACGTCGTAGCCGTCCTTGCCCGGCAGGATGACGGTGCAGCCGATCTTGCCTTCGAGCAGGGCGAAGTCGGTTTTGGCCTCGGCCTTGAGGCTGATCGCCCTGGTTTTCGGGTTGAAGCCGGCGGTCACCCCGGCGCCGGCGGTGAAGCGCAGCAGCTGCTCCTCGGCGCCGGCCTCGAACCAGTCGCCCTTTTCGGCCAGGGGCAGCGCCCAGCTTTGCAGCGCCAGGGTCAAGTCATCGACTTTGGCCAGATCGTATTTGAATTTGCCTTCGGGTCCTTCGGCGAAGTCTTTCCTGATCTTTTTCGCCAAGGCGCGGCCATCGAGCGCCTCCAGATCCTTGAGGCTGACCGTGACCTTTTTTGCGCCTTGGCTGTTTTTCTTGTCGGGGTGGATCAATTCGCGCCGCTGCCGGATTTCGGCATCCAGCTTGTAAACACTTTGGCGCTCGTTGAGCATGGCGCTCGGCACATAAGCCCACTTGCGGCCGCGAAACAGGATGACTTCGGTGATGCCGTCGCTGCCCGGCCCGGAAACCAGGGGCTCGACCTTGCGGCTGAGCTCTTCCTTGGCGGCGATGACCGCAGCCTCCTCGCCGCGCCGCTGCGCGGCCTCGAAATAGCGCACCGGCCTCTCCAGGTCGGACGCCCATCCCTTGAGCCGCTCGCTCTCCTCGGCGGTGAGCAGCAGCAGCTCGTTGGCGCCGGGGAGGTAGGCCATATCGAAAATGACCTCGCGCAATTCGATCTTGAGCCGATGTTCCTGCCCGGAAACCCTGGCGGTGAGGGTGTATTCTCCCGGCTGCGCCTGGGGGATCTCCGCGCGCCAGGCGAAAATCTGATTGGGCCCCGCCGGCGGGCAATCGAGCGTCAGGCTGCCGCTGTCGGGGCCGCTCCATCCGAACTGGACGCTCGCGGTGTTTTCGGCCGAGCCCTCCACCAGCAGGGTCGCCCCCCGGGGCACCCGCACCTGGTCGCCCGGATAGCAGACGCCCTGCCGAAAGCGGACGAAGTCGTTGAAATTGACGATCGGCTCGCGGCTGCAATAGCCGAGCACCTGCCGGCTGATCTCTTCGGCGCGCTGTTCGACGGTCACGGCGTACGCGGTGAACCCCTGCTTGAAATGGCGGTAGTCGTCGCGGTTGAGCCCGAGGACGTCGCCGTCGGCGAGCGACGTGATGCGCACCGTGGGCACCAGGGGAGGAGCCGCGAGTTGGGCTTCGCAGGAGCGGGCCGGCCAGGCGCCGGCAGCGCCCCCGCCTCCCCCGCTGCCGGGGGGCGGAGCCGGGTGCGACGGGCGGCGGCAAAAGGCATAAGCCTTCTGCCCGATCTCGAGATTGCGGGGGAAGCGCTTGACCGCGACCCAGTCGCCTTTTTTGGTCCGGGCGAAGAAACACAGATCGTGCCCGGCGCGACGATCACGCACCCGCTCGGGGTTTTCCACGATCCAGTCGCTGAAATGGGGGGAAAGCTTCTTGAGGAGGGCCGAGTCGAGGGTATGAATGTCGCGAAAAGGAACAGCGGGCTTGGCGGCGCCCTCGTTTGCCGCCGCGTCGCCGCCTGCCTCCGGCGCGCCCGGGCCGAACAGAGAATGCGAATCCAGTCGCCCCCTGGCCCGGCGGGGACCACAAAGGTCGTCGATGGCCATGATTTTCCCCTCCCGAATCGAACCCACATCATCATTAAAAACATCGCAACTGCGCAGGGAAAATTACCAGATTCGGCGACCCCAGGTCAACCCGCGGCAACGAAAAAAGGCACCCGGAGAAGGGTGCCCGCCGCGCCCCGCCGCTGGCGGGAACAGGAGAGAAAACTGGGTGCCGGGCCGAGAAGCGCGCTGGCCTCGCTTCTCGGCGATCAGACCACACCCATGGCGAAGTCGATCTGAATCGGCGTCTTCTCCGGCCGTCCCAGCAGAAAGCCCTGCCCCATACGGAAGCCGTCGCGCTTGAGCGACTCGAGCTGAGCGGGCGTCTCGATGCCCTTGGCGATGACGCCGATACCCAGGCTGCGGGCCACAGCCACCAAGGCAGGAACGTCGCTTGCCGGGGGAGGGTAAGGGTACGCGGACATCACCCGGGCCGGGTCGACCTTCACCACGCTGATCGGCAACCCCTTCAGACAATCGAGAGACGAAGGGCTGCCGCCGAAATCGTCGATGACCAGGCCCACGCCGAGGGCCGCGAGGCCTTTCATGATCGCCACCGCCCGCTCGCCGTCGTCGCGCACCACCTTCTCCCCGATTTCGAGTTCGAGCTGGTCGGGCGAAAACCCCGTCTCTGCCGTGACCTTGCGAATGGTCGAAATCAGAGTGGGCGAAAAAAACTGACGGGGCGAAAGATTGAGAGCCAACCGCAGCGGATAGCCGGCCTGTTCCTGCCAGATTTTCATCTGGCGACAGGAGACGGTCAGCACCCATTGGCCGATGGGAACCATCAGGCCGGACTCTTCCGCCAGGGGCAGAAACTCGCCCGGCTGCAGCAGCCCGCGCCGGGGGTGGTGCCAGCGCAGCAGCGCTTCCATCCCGATGACCTTCTCCGTGTTCAGATCGAGCTGGGGCTGGTAATGCAGAACCAGTTCGCCCCGGGGCAGGGCCTGGCGCAGATCGTTCTGCAACCCGGCGGACCGCCGCCATTTTTTCCTGCGCGTCCACCACCCGGCCAGCACCAGGCAGCCCGCCACGGCCGTGGCCGCACCGAGCTGCAGCGCCCAGTGACTCCAGCCCCAGGAGCGGTAGAAAAAATTGCGCAGATCGACCTGCGCGGGAATAAAACCGAGATCGACGTACGTCTGGGTTATTTTCTCCCAGCGGGCGGGGTCGCTGCGGCCGATTTCAGTTGAGGGCCACAGAATCAGGCCCCGCAGCGTCCGCGCCTCCTGCCGCAGAAACTCCCGTCCATACCCGTTGCCGGCGGTCTGGTATTTCTCCAGCAGCAGGTCGATGACTTCCTCCGGATGGGCCAGGGCGTACTCCCATCCCTCCAGGCTCGCTTCGCGAAAGGCGGCGACCTTCTCCGGGTACCGTGAGAGGTAGCGTTCCGACGTGAAGAGAAGATCGCCGTAGAAATCGATGCCGTAATCCTCGGGGCGCAGGATCTCATAGGCCAGCCCGAGGCGCTTCAGTTGCTGCGGATGATCGCTGACCAGGGCATCCATCGCATCGACCCGGTGCTGAACCAGATCGGCAATACGCCAACTCGGCTCCGAAACGGCGACATCCTCGTCGATGATTCCGGCCGTTCTGAGCATGGCCCAGATTTCCGCCGAGCCGAATCCGTCGGCCAGCATCAGCCGCCTGTTTTTCAGGTCGTCGGGGCCATCGATTCCGGCCGCTTCGAGGGCCAGCAGGACGTGGGGAGATTTCTGCAGCACCGGGGCCAGCATCACCACCGGCTGACCGTAGGCACGGTGGGCCAGCAGCGCCGTGCTCGACACCCCGAACTGGGCGCGTCCGCCGACCACGTCGTCAACCACGCCCGCGCCGGGCAACCCGTTGAGCAGCAGCACCTGAAGGCCGCGCCTGCGATAGAAGCCCTTTTCGACCGCGGCGACATAGCCGGCGAAGCGAAACTGAAAGGCCCAGGGAAGTTTCAGGTAAATGGGCTGCTCTCTCTCCACCGGAGCGACGGCCTCTTGCGCCGCAGCGACCGCCCGGGGAGAAACACACAGCGCGCCCAAAAGCGCGACCACGGCAAACGGCCGCAGCGCCCCCTCGCGAATAAATGAAAACATCGGAAAAACAGCCTCTTTCTCACAAGATTAAAAAATGAGAGGACTGTATCTGCGACCGCCAGAGAGGAAAAGAGGGTTTTGCACAGTCGGTAACCGTGCCAGAAACAACACACTTCTGTGCAATGGGGCAGGGGGAATTTCGCGCGAGACGAGAACCGTCGGAAATGACATGGAGAAATCCGCAAAAGCGAAACCCGCCGGTCCTGGCCACGAGGTGAGCCAAGGCCGGCGGGTTCTGGCTTATTTCAATAATTTTGGACGATTTCAGTTATACGAGGTCTTGAGCTCCATGCCCTCGCGCGATTTGGGGTCGTAGATCCCTTTCTTCTTGCCCTCCTCGAACCACTCCTGCTTCAGGCCGTTGAGGAATTGCTTCTTCTCTTCCACCAGTTTTTCATAAGGCAGGCCGATGATCTCCTGGGCCTTTTCCTTGGTCGAGAAGTCGGGGGCCTGGTAGTCGACCGCACCGTGCTTGGCGAGGATGACGCGCAGCTTGAGACGGGCATCCTGCCCTTTGTTGATGGCGCCGCCGAGGGTCCGCAGAACCTCTTCGGGAGCGTGGAAGAAAGCGCCGTGGGCGGCCACCGCGTAGTCCCAGCGCCACTGGCCGTGACGGATGTCGGTCAGGGCCGGCTTCATCTCTTCTTCCGTTGCGCCCAGCTCCCAGGCCTTGGCCGCTTCGAGGTGAGCCTTGGCGAGAACGTCCATGGCCTGCGTGGCGAGCTCGTTCTTGCGCTCGAGCTTGCGGGCGATGGTCGCGCGGAATTCTTTTTCGGTGCCCTGATGGCAGTTGAGGCAGGTGTTGGCGATGTTGTCCAGGGGGCTGCGGACCTGGTGGTCCGAATACTTGACCCCGCCTTCGCGGACATAAGGCATGTGGCAGTCGGCGCAGGCGAGGCCGTTCTTGCCGTGGACGCCGGTGACGAAGGTTTCGTAGCCGGGATGCTGAGCCTTGAGCATCGGGGTCTTGCTCAGCTTATGGGTCCAGTCGACGAAGTTTCTCGCATCGTAGTACTGCTCCATCTCTTCGGCCGAGAAACCGTTCTCCCAGGGATAGGTGACAACCGCCGCGGTCTGCTTCTCGCCCTGGTCGTCGGTCCAGTCGGTTTTCTTGAAGTAGTATTCGGCGTGGCACTGGGCGCAGACCAGGGTGCGCATGTCCTGATGGGAGGCGTCGGCGAATTTCAGGCTGCCTTCGGCGTCGAGGGCGCGCTTGAGGTAGTCGCGGGTCACGGTCAGCTTCATGGTTTCGTTGTCGTGACAGTCGGCGCAGCCGATGGTGTTGACCACCTCGCCGCCGTGACCGGCCCACTTGGGAGTGAAGAATTCGAGCTCGCTGGTTTCGGCGATCAGCCGCGGCACGTCGGGGGACTTGCAGGTCCAGCAGGCGGAGGGCATGGGACCGCTCTGGCCGTCGACGGGCGCGCCGGTGCGCAGGGTGTTGATGTTGTCTTCGAGAGCGTAGAAGTGGCCGCGGGGCGCGTTGTAATCCTTGGAGAAGCCGTAACCGGCCCACATCACCACCAAGGCCGGGTCTTGCTTGAGCACGTCCTTGATCTCATCGCTCTTGCGGGTTTTCATGTACGAATCGTACTGGCGGGGAAAGTACCTGCCCCACTCGGAGCTGCGCGGTTCGAATTTCTCGATCTGCGGGACGGCGTTGATCGCCTGCTGCTCGGCCTTGTTCTCCTTGATCGAGACGGCCAGCAGCAGCAGGGGGACCATGATGAGCACCGAGACGATGATGACGATCCATGATTTCTTCATAAAGTTTTTCTCCCTGTTGGTTTATTATAATTCTTTGACGCCAAGGTTGTTCTGGGTGGCCAGCAGACTGCGGGTGGTGCCGTGGGGCAGGTGTCGGTGGCAGTCCCAGCACGGACGCCCCATGGCCAGTCGGTGCTCCGTCGTTTCATAGAGCTCGCTGTTGGCCAGCATCTGCGAAACCGCTTCGTCATGGCAGGAAATGCAATTGGCCTGGATGCGCTTGGCGGCGTCGGCGCTGGTGCGCAGATTGCTGCCGTAGTTGCCCAGGGTCATGGCCAGCGAGTGGTTGAAGCCGTCGCGGGCCTTGGCGAGCATCTTGTCGACAAAAGAGTCGCGCGGCAGATGGCAGTCGACGCAGGTGGCCCAATTGCGATGCGAGCTGTGCTGCCAGGTCGCATAGTGGGTGTTCATGGTGTGGCAGTTGATGCAGACCTTGGGGTCGCTCGACAGATAGGAGAGCATCTTCGATTCGTGCACCACGTAGACGGACAATCCGATCACGGCCACGACGCAGCAGGTTGCCACATACTTCATGAGTTTAGCCGTTTCCATAAGCAGCCTTTTGGGTTTCGGGTTAGCGGAAGCGTCGAGTGACATTTTTTTCGGGGCACTGTCCCATTCGCGCACTTTCTGAGAAAGGATGTTAGCAACCCGCGTGCCATCAAATTTTCACAATATTTTCAGAATGATACAGACAAGAGCACAACATTTCGTTACCATCCGGTAGCGCTTTGCCCCCGACTTGTGTTACCGTTCGGTAGCGATTAATTTAATGATCATTGCCCAGGCGGCCGTGGCCCGCAGAGCTCTTCCCGGCCGGCGGACAAGGGCGAGAGGTTCCATGCAACTCAAAACGAAATTCATCATCCTCATCGGCCTGGTGACCTGCTGCTCCTACGGCGTTACATTCTACCGTACTTCCAGCTTTCAGGAAGAGCTGGTGGTCGAACAGGCCACCCGGCAGGCCAAGATGCTCTTTCACCAGATTCGCCTCACCCGGCAGTGGGTGGCCGATCATAACGGGCTCTTTTTCCTGAAAGCCCCGGGGGTGGAGAGCAACCCCTTCCTCGAAGAGGGCATGATCCAGGATGAGCAGGGCAACTGGCTGGTCAAGCGCAACCCGGCCATGGTCACCCGCGAGCTCTCGGTCTATGCCGCCAGGGAAGGAATGGGCCAATTCAATGTGACCAGCCTGAACCCCATGAATCCCGCCAATGCGCCCGACGATTTCGAGCGGCGCAGCCTGAAGAAATTCGAAGCCGGCGCCGAGGAAACCGTCGAGATCGAAAAAATCGCCGGCAGCCGGCGCCTGCGCTACATGGCCCCCCTGATCGTCGACAACCAGTGCCTGAAATGCCATTCGGGCCAGGGCTATACAGTCGGCGACATCCGCGGCGGCATGAACGTGACGATCCCCATGGACCTGGCCTATGCCGAGATCCGGACCAACAACCGCATGCTCCTCAACATCGCCCTGGCCACCATCGTCATCGTGTCGCTGACGATCTTTTTCCTGTTCGACTTTCTGGTGGCCAAACGGCTGAAAATGCTCGCCCGGGCCATGGACCACTATCCCGATCGAACGACCGCCGACAGCGCTCTGCCCGACGATGAAGGCGATGAAATCGGTGCGCTCGCCGGCCACTTCCGCAAGCTCTGCCGGCGCCTCGAGAGTTCTCAGCAGGAGCTCGACGCCACCCGCGAGCAAGTCTTTCAGAGCGAGAAGCTTGCCGCCCTGGGGCGACTGGTGGCGGGGCTCTCCCACGAAATCAACAACCCCCTGGGCGGCATGCAGAACTGCGTTCAGACGATGAAGCGCAATCTCGACCGGCCCGAACTGCAGACCCGCTATCTCGATCTGCTCGGCCAGGGAGTCGAGCGCATCAAGGGGACCGTGCAGCAACTGCTCAATATCGGCCGCAAAGAGCCGCTCGAACTGCGCCGGGGCGACGTCGACGGGATGATCCGCGACTGTCTCGCGCTCACCTGCATGGGGCGGCGCACCGTCACCCTCGATCTGCGACTCGGGGTGGGTGAGCCGATCGTCGTCGGCCAGGAGGCGCTGCGGCAGATCGTTCTGAATCTCGCCGGCAACGCGGTGCAGGCCATGGGGCCCGCGGGCGGAACGCTCACGGCGACCAGCCGCATCTGCGACTCTCATCTCGAAATAGAGATCGCCGATACCGGGCCGGGAATCGCCCCCGAGCACCTGGACAAGATCTTCGAGCCCTTTTTTACCACCAAAGAAGTCGGCGAAGGCACCGGCCTGGGGCTCTCCGTTTCCCACTCGCTGGCCCGGCAGATGGGCGGCGCCCTGAGCGTGCGCAACGCGCCCCGGGGCGGTGCGGTTTTCACCCTCAGGGCGCCCCTGCCGGAGTCCGCCCAAAAGACGAAAGAGAGACAGCGATGACCCCGCGAATTCTTGTCGCCGAAGATGAAGAAATCATGCGCGTCACCGTGCTCGACCACCTGCGCAGCCTGGGCTGGACGGTCGATGAAGCCGAAACCGGCGCCCGCGCCCTGCAGCTGGTCAAGGCCAACCGCTACGAGGTGGTGCTGTCCGACATCCGCATGCCGGGGATGGACGGCGCAACGCTGCTCGGCGAGGTGAAAAAGCTCTCCCCCCGCACCGAAGTCGTCATGATGACCGCCTACGGCAGCAGCGACGACGCGGTGAGCTGCCTGAAGAAAGGCGCGGCCGACTACATCCTCAAACCCTTCGATCTCGACGACCTGAGCTTTCGCCTCAACCGCCTGCTCGAGATGCAGGTGGTCAAGGCCCGCTGCGTTTCGCTGGAGCACTGCGGCGGCCCGCGCCGGCCGATCATCGGCACCAGCGCCCCCATGCAGAAACTGCTCAGCCTGGTCAGCCAGGTGGCCATGGCCGACGCGACGGTGCTGATTCACGGCGAGAGCGGCACCGGCAAAGAACTGGTGGCCGCGGCCATCCATTACGAGAGCCGCCGTGCCGCCAGGCCCTACGTGCGGGTGAACTGCGCCGCCATTCCCGCCGGGCTGATGGAATCGGAGCTGTTCGGCCACGAAAAAGGCGCCTTCACCGGCGCCGACAAGACCGCCATCGGCAAATTCGAACTGGCCGACCAGGGCACCATTCTGCTCGATGAAATCGGCGACATGCCCCTCGATCTGCAGGTCAAGCTGCTGCGGGTTCTGCAGGAGCGCGAGATCGAGCGGGTGGGCGGCAAGGCGCCGATTCCCATCGACGTCCGGGTCATCTGCGCGACCGCCAGGAACCTGGCGGCCGAAGTGCAGCAGGGCCGTTTCCGTCAGGACCTGTTCTACCGGCTGCAGGTGATTCCGGTAAACGTCCCGCCCCTGCGCGAGCGCGAAGGCGACATCCTCGAACTGGCGAGTTTCTTTCTGAAGGAATTCGGCAAAGAGCGCGGCCTGTCTTTCGAGCTCTCGCCCGAGGCCCGCCAGGCCCTGGAGAATTACCCCTTTCCCGGCAACGTGCGCGAGCTGCGCAATCTCATCGAACGGGTTTCGGTGCTGGCGCCGGCGTCGAAAATTCAGCTGTGGGATCTGCCGGTGGAAATCCGCGGCGGCGCCCCGGTCAAGGAGGAGGTGCCCGAGAACCTCGCCGCCGCCGTCGCCGAGGCCGAAAAGAAGTGCATCCGGCGCGCCCTGAGAACCACCGGCGACAACAAGACCGAAGCGGCCGCCATTCTCGGGATCAGTCGAAAGAATCTGTGGGAGAAGATGAAGCAGTACGGGTTATGATAGACTGACCCGTCGGACGATCCCCTCAGCCAACCCAGAGAAACAGGCCCGATGAGAAGAAAAAAACACCTGAGCGTACCGCAGCCCCCCGCCTGGCCTCGCCGCTGGTTCCTTTTCGCCTGGATCGCGGCCCTGATGTTTTTCCCCCATGCCTCTCCGGCCGACCAGGGCCCTGAACCGCCCCCCGACCCCGGCTCCTCGGCCACCATTCTCTCCGCCAGCGAATACGATTACCCGCCCTTCTGCATCGTCACCGCCGACGGGCAAGCCGACGGCTTTTCGGTGGAGTTGCTGCGCGCCGCCCTCGAGGCCATGGGGCGCGAGGTTTCCTTTGACGTCGGCCCCTGGGAGGAAGTCAAGCGCTCGCTCGTCGAGGGCCAGGTTCAGGTTCTGCCCCTGGTCGGCCGCACCCCCGAGCGCGAACGGATTTTCGACTTCACCTTTCCCTACCTGACCATGCACGGCACCATCGTCGTGCGCGAGGGCGAAACCGGCATTCGCTCACTCGCCGATCTCGCCGGCAGGCAGGTCGGCGTCATGCAGGGCGACAACGCCGAGGAATTTCTGCGCCGCAACCATCCGGAGGTCGGCGTCGCGACCACGGCAACCTTTGAAGAGGCCCTGCGCGGCCTGGCCGCCGGCCGCCATGATGCGGTCGTCATCCAGAAGCTCGTGGCTTTGCAGCTGATGAAGCAGATGGGGATGACCGGCCTGAAAACCGTCGGCCCGCCCCTGCAGGAGTTCGTGCAGCCTTTGTGTTTCGCGGTGCGCGAAGGCGACAAGGACCTGCTCAGCCTTCTCAACGAGGGGCTCTCTCTGGTCATCGCCGACGGCACCTTCCGTCGCCTGCACACCAAGTGGTTCGCCCCGATCGAAGATCCTTCGCGCCGCCGAGCCCGCATCATCGTCGGCGGCGACAACGATTACCCTCCTTTCGAATTTCTCGACGAAAACGGCGAACCGGCCGGCTACAACGTCGAGCTGACCCGCGCCATCGCCCGCCAGATGGGCCTGGAAGTCACCATTCGGCTCGGGCCCTGGGCCGAGATCCGCGAAGGGCTGGCCGCTAACGAAGTCGATGCGGTGCAGGGCATGTTCTACTCGGCCGAGCGGGAGAGATATTTCGACTTTTCCCCCGCCCACGCCGTCGTCAATCACACCTTCGTCGTTCGCAGCGGCACCAGGATTCCGCAGAGCATGGCCGAGCTCTCCGGCCTGTCGCTTCTGGTGATGAAGGGCGACATCATGCACGACGTCGCCGTCAAGCAGGGCTACGCCGATCAGCTCACCCCGGTGGCGACGCAGGAGGAGGCCCTGCGGTTGCTCGCCCAGGGCCGCTACGACTGCGCCCTGGTCGCCAAGATTCCCGCCCTGTACTGGATCAAAAAGCATGGCTGGGTCAATCTGCGGGTTGCCGAGCAGTCGATCCAGTCGCCGGAATACTGCTATGCCGTTCCCCACAACCACGATTGGCTCCTTTCCCGGTTCTCCGAGGGTCTGGCGAACATCAAGGCCACGGGCGAATACCGGCAGATTTACTCGCGGTGGCTGGGGCCTTACGAAAAAGACGACCCTGAACTTCGGGAGATCCTGCAACCCCTGCTCTGGTTCGCCGTTCCCACGCTCCTGCTGCTGGCGGCCACGCTTCTCTGGTCGCGAACCCTGCGGCAAAGGGTTCAGGAGCGCACTGCGGAACTGCACCTTGAAATCGCCGAGCGCCGGCAATCCGAAATCGAGCTCGAGCAGGCCCGCGCCGCCGCCGAGACCGCCAGCCGGGCCAAAAGCGAATTTCTCGCCAACATGAGCCACGAAATCCGCACCCCGCTCAATGGCCTGTTCGGCATGCTGCAGCATGTCCAGACCACCCCTTTGAACGCGGAGCAGGCCGAATGCATCGACATCGCCCTCGGCTCGGGTCAGAAGCTTCTGGGCGTACTCAACGACATTCTCGACCTCTCGCGCATCGAGGCGGGAAAAATGGAACTGGATAGAGGACAGTTCAGTCCGGCGCAGACCGTCGGCGAAGTTGTCGGAATTTTCAAGGCGAACGCCCAGGCCAAAAAGATTGCGCTGCACTGCCGAGTCGCCCCCGAGCTTGCGACGATGGTGGTCGGCGACGAGGGGCGCCTGCGCCAGGTGCTGTTCAACCTGGTGGGCAATGCGGTCAAGTTCACCGAGCGGGGGCAGGTGACGATTGACGCAGAGATCCAGCCGGCCGGTAAGGACCCCGGGAAACTCATCCTTAAATTTACCGTGAGCGACTCGGGCATCGGCATTCCCCGAGACCAGCTGGCCGGCATTTTCGAGCCCTTCACCCAGGTCGACGGAACCCACACCCGCAAGTACGGCGGCTCCGGACTGGGTCTCAGCATCGTCAGGCGTCTGGTCGACCTGATGGGGGGAGAGGTCGCCATCGAAAGCGAACCCGGCGCGGGGACGAACATCAGGTTCTCGATCGTGGTCGGCCGGGCAACCGACCAGGCGCAGGCGACGGATCGGGCCCGGGCGGAGGAAGAGGACGCGTCTGCCTCTCCCCCCTTGCCGACCCGGACTCTGCGAGTGCTGATTGCCGAAGACGACCGCATCAACCGCCTGGTCATGGAACGTCTGCTGGGCCGGCAGGGCCACGAGGTCACGGCGGTAGCCGATGGCGAACACTGCCTGCAGGCGCTGGACGAGGAGAGGTTCGACCTGGTCTTCATGGATATTCAGATGCCCGATATGGACGGCATCGAGGCCACCCGCCGGATCAGAGACCGCGACGACGAGAAGAAGAATATCCCGATCGTCGCTCTCACCGCTCATGCCATGAACGGCGATCGGGAGAAATTCATCGCGGAGGGGATGGACGATTACCTGAGCAAGCCGGTCGACCCGGGGGCGCTCAGAGCTCTTCTGGGCCGCCTCTTCTCAGCTTCGGAAAAGGATGACCCGGGAGCGGCCTGATTTCCGCCGGGCCTCCCGGAAAATCTCCTTGCGCAGCGGTGTCGGCACCCCGTAGAAGGGCTGGGCGGTTTTCATGTAGCGCTGCATTTCGGCGCCCCTGGCCGGGTCGGCGTGGCGCCCCAGTTCGCCGCGCAGCAAACCGACCAGGGGGGGCGCAGAAGCGGCCCCGGTCGTCATCATCCCTGCCTCCCGTCGGCCTCGACCAGGGCCAGGACTTTCTGAAAGGGGAATTGCCCCAAGGCGCCGAAGTCGCGATGGCGGCTCAACCGGGCGCGGTTGGCGGCCGGACTGGCGAGCCCGCACAGAAAGCGCGCGAGCCGGCGCGGGTGGGCCAGGCAGGGATGAGCTTCGGCCCTGACCCGGGCCGCGATTTCGGCGGCGGCGGCGTCCGGTTCGAGGGGGGCGGTGCGGGACAGAGGCTGCCCCGCGCCCCGGCGGCAGCGACTGCAATCGGTGCAGTCGCCGGCGCCCGCTTCGCCGAAATAATCGAGCAGCTGGCGGGTCAGGCAGCCCCGCTGCTCCGCATAGGCGAGAACCTGCCGCAGCCGGGCGATATCGCGGGTTTCCCTCTGGGCGAAGGTTGTCTGCAGGCGCTCGACCAGGCTTCGGCCATCGTCCACCGGCTGCTTCAGGCGGTAGCCGTGGCGCAGGCCGGTGGCCTGAACGCTCACCGCCCCCTGCTCTTCGAGATAGCCGATGGCGGCGGTGATGCGTCCGCGGGGCTGGTTCAGGGCGGCGGCGCTGTCGTCGGGGTTGAGCCGGGACCAGATTCGCCCGGGACGGGCGGTGGCGAAAAGGCTCTGCAAAAAGGCGGCGCGCTCCGCGTCGAAATCGGCGCAGATCTCCTCCGGGGCGCGGTTGAAGCGGATCTTGTAACTGTCGTAGAACGGCCCGGTGGCCCGCAGGATTCCGTTCAGCTCCAGATAGGTGAAGACGGTGGCCACCACCAGGGGGCGGATATCGAACCGCCCGGCCAGCTCGAAATGAGAGACGTCGAAGGTCTCGCCCAGGCCGAGCAGGTGGTGCACCAGGGCGGCGAGGTCGTCGGGCACCGGGGTGTCGCCGTAGGTAAAGTTGGCCAACACCGTCAGGTCGTCGGCGCAGGCCAGCATTTCGCAGTGGGCGTCCTGCCCGTCGCGACCGGCGCGCCCGATCTCCTGCATGTAGTTCTCCAGGGTCTTGGGCAGGTTGTAATGGTAAATGGCGCGGATGTCGGCCTTGTCGATCCCCATGCCGAAGGCGATGGTGGCGACGATCACCCGGGCCTCGCCCCCCATGAACGCCTCCTGCACGGCGCTGCGCTCCTCGTTTTTCATCCCCGCGTGATAGGCCCGGGCGGCGATCCCCTGCCCGTTGAGAAAGGCGGCGATCTCTTCGGCGCTCTTCTGCAGGGTCACGTAGACGATGGTCGCACCCGCAGGCCGCTCGCGCAGGCGCTGCAGCAGCAAAGCGCGCCGCTGCGGGGCGGGACAGGGAGACACCGCGAGGTGCAGGTTGGGACGATGAAAACTGGTCTGGGTCCGGTCGCTCTCGGCAATGCGGAAGGCGCGACGGATGTCGGCGGCGACCCCGGGAGTGGCGGTGGCGGTCAGAGCCAGCACCCGCTCGACTTGCAACTCGCCGGCCAGACGGGCGATCTTCAGATACTCGGGGCGGAAGTTGTGACCCCATTCGGAGATGCAGTGGGCCTCGTCGATGGCCAGCAGGGCGATCGGCCGCCCCTGCAGGCGGTTGAGAAAGCGCTCGTTGGCCAGCCGCTCGGGCGCGATGTAGAGCAGCTTGAGGCGGCCGTCGGCCAGCTGGCGGTAGACCTGCTGCGCCTCGGCGGGACCGATGCTCGAGTCGAGGCGGGCGGCCGCGATGCCGCGCGCCCGCAGCGCGTCGACCTGGTCTTTCATCAGGGCGATGAGGGGCGAGATGACCAGGGTCAGACCATCCATGAGCAGGGCGGGCAGCTGGTAGCAGAGGCTCTTGCCGCCCCCGGTGGGAAAAATCGCCAGGGCCGAGCGCCCGGCCAGCAGACACGCGATGACCTCCTCCTGGCCCGGACGAAAATCGCAGAATCCGAAATGATCCCGCAGGCAGCGGTGAATCGACGTCTCGCTCATGAACCTCCTCCCTCAATTCCAATCATGCAGACACATTACGGGCCCATCATACGCACTTCCCGCAATTGAAACCAGGGCTTCGAGGCCTCGCGAAAACGAAGTCGCGCTTCGGCACCGCCGCCGGTGTCGACGACGAGCGCCGGCCGGCCGCTCCCCCCGGCCTATCTTTTCCGTCTTTTCCTCGCGTATCATGAGAAAACAACGCCGAAGGGAGACGCCATGGGAAACGCGATGGCCCGGATATTGTCGATGACCCTGCTGCTGCTCGCCACCCCGGGGTTTGCCGCAGAGCGCCGTTGCGTCAACCAGCCCGAAGTCGTGGTCGCAGCCGCCGGCGACGAGACACTCGTCGCAATCTGCGCTGCGGCACAACGGGCGATCGCCTTTCTCGCCCGGTACGATCTCCCCCCCAAGCGCGCCATCGTCATCGATATCGTCGAAGAAAAGATCGAAAACCACGGGTATCTCGCCTACGGCCGCTATCAAAACGACATCGATCGCATCCAACTCATGTCCTACGCGGCCATTTTCGCCAATGCCGAAAAGCCCATGATCTACGACGAACCCTTCGACCGCGCTCATTACGCCGGCGTCATCGCCCACGAGGTGGCTCATGCCGTCTTCGACCACCACATCAAGATCAGGAAATTTTCCACCGCGCCCCAGGAATACCTGGCCCACGCCACCCACCTGGCGATTCTCCCCGCAGAGCGCCGCACCGCGATCATCCAGGCGATGCAGGTCAGGCCCTGGCAGGGAGGAGACTCGGTCAGCCACATCTACATGGCCATGAACCCCGGCAAATTCGCCGTCAAGTCCTACCTGCACCTCACCTCGCTGGCCGACCCCGCCCCCTTTGTGCAGTTGCTGCTGAACAACAACTGGTTCGACGTTCAGGTGCCGAAAAACTGATTCCGGCGATGATTCTTCGCTCGATCGGGTATGCTTTATGACAACAGGAGACCCAGACGCCGATGGAACCCGACGGAAGCATTGAAAAAGCGGTCATCGTTCAGAATTCGGAAAAAGAAATGGCCGAATGGCTATCGGAGCAGGGCAGAAAAGTTGTCTGCCACAAGGGGCGCTATTGGAAAAGCAATCCCCGCGGATTTTACCAGCCGGTCCATACCCTGGCACGTTTGACCGCCGAAGAGGCGACCCGGCCAGCCGCTGCGTGCTGGGGGTTCCGCGCCAGCGTCAGCGACTCCGCGTTCGCAAATTTTTCGATTCCTGTCCATTTACTGGAAAATATCGACGCATACGGCCCGCAGGCATTATCCGCGAGAAACAGAAACAAGTTAAGAAAAGCGTTGAATACTGTGGAATACACCAGGGTTTCCGATCCGTCCCTGCTCTTCGAAGAAGGATACGGCGTTTTCGTTTCCGCCCGGAATCGAACCCAATATTCAAAACCATTATCCCCGGGGGAATATCGCAAGCTCATCGCGACGTTTTTCAGTCGCCCGCGGGGCCTTGTCGTCGGTGGCCTGGTCGAGGGGAAGCTGGGAGGCTATATCACCAGCTATGCGGTCGGAACAACGGCCTATCTCGACCAGATCTGGCTTGCATCCGAAGTGTTGTCGACCAATATCGGATTGGGCCTTTTTTTCAGATGGATCGAAGCATGCCAAAGATCGGGATTCGTCAAGGAGATCGTCCATGGCCTGCATGCCAGAGAAAACCAGGGTCTCTGCCGGCATAAAGCCGATTTGGGCTTAAACGTCTCCCTCGTCCCGTCCCGAGCCTGGTTCATGCCGCCCACGCAAACATTGATAAAATGGAAAAAACCGCACGCCTATTATCGTCTCACCGGCAGAAATTAATGCATTTCACCTGCGAAACCAGTTTGGGCGCTGGACCGGAGATAAGCCCTCGGGCTCTCCGACAGATTCTGTCCACTCACCCAAAAGGTTTTCACCAACGTCTATTTTTTTTCGAACCTAAAGTTCTGATTTTTTCTCGCCACCCAGAAACGCAGCCCCTCCCCAGAAACGGGGCTTAGTAATTTTGGCGCCTTAGCTGCCGACCCCGACAACCCCTTCCGCGACATCCGCCGCAGCAACCCGCTCGACTTTGACGGCGATGGGAACACCACCGAGGGGCTCTATTTTGAAATCAACGACACACTGGTACCGGCCCTGCTCAGCGCCATCCAGGACTACGCCGAAACGACGATCGGCACGGGAATCGTCTACGATGCGGCGAATTACCCCTATTTCTTCGTCGATCTCAATGCCAACCGCGTCGCGGATGCCAACGAAGTCAATTTCGGAAACCGCTTCAGCGCTTTCGACGCAACTCTGCTGAAAGCCGCCTACAACTACCAGGTTACCCAGAAGGAACCCTGTGGCTACATTCACAACGCTCTCTACGTCCTCCAGATCATCTATGACTCCATCGAGGACGTCGGCGGCGATGTCACCGGTTTTGCGCGCCCGGCCGACGTCGGTCTGACGGGAGTGCAGGGAGAGTGGGCGAGCAGCGGCCACGGCGACGTGAACGCCGAAGCCTGGAACCACTGGAACGCAGACGTGCCGCCCGAGATTCCAACCACGTGCGCCAAGTGCCACAGCGCCGAGGGTATACGCGACTTCGCACCCGACGGCGCTGTCGACTCGCCGGTTGTCGTAACCGTCACGCCCTCCGTGGGCAACACCCTGACCTGCGGCGGCTGTCACCAGAACTCCGGCGAACTGGCGGCCTCCCGTGATTTCGCAACCCTGTACGAGGATACCGCCAACACGGCTCTCGAGCCGGTCACATTCCCCGCCGAAAATTTTGCCGTTCAGTTCGGCTTCACCGCGGGAACTTTCGAAAAAACGCTCAACGGCAACAGCAACATGTGCATGGCCTGCCACCAGGGGCGCGAGTCCGGCCTGACGGTTCAGGACGCCATCGACGCGGCCGACGTCCACAGCTTCATCAACCGCCACTACTTCGCCGCGGCGGCCATCCTGTTCGGCACCGAAGTCAAGGCCGGCTACGAGTATCCGAACCGGACCTACCTCGGCATGAACGCGTTCCCGGGTCATGGAACACAGCTCAGCAGCTGTGTCCAGTGCCACATGCGAGACGGCGAACTCTCACACACCTTCCAAGTGCTTCTCCCCGATTGCTCCGCCTGCCATTCCGACGTTGGCGGCACCGCTCTCACCAGCTTCGATCTTCTCGGACCGCCTTTCGGCGGGGCCGCGACCGATTATGACGGCGACGGCGTCGGCGAGAGCTTCCAGGGTGAGATCGACGGCATGCTCGCACTGGTGCTGGCGGAAATGCAGACATACACCGCGGCCAACGCCCTCCCCGATATCGGCTACCTGGCCGGAGCTTACCCCTACTGGTTCATCGACACCGATGGCGACGGGGTCATCGACCCGGCGACTGAGGGCGTTTTCGCCAACCGGTATGTCGCCTTTGACGACGCACTGCTTGCGGCCGCCTACAACTACCACTCCGGGCAGGATCCCTGCAGCGATATCCACAACTACAAGTACGTGCTGCAGACCCTGTATGACTCCGTCGACGATCTCAACGGCGGCGTTGCCGACGACGTCCCGAACGCCACCCGCCCGGCCGGAGCCGGCGGTGTTACACCGCCCCCCGGGAACGGAGGCGGAGAGCCTCCCGCACCGGACGGCGCAGCCCTCTATGCGGGAGCCGGCTGCGGTGCGTGTCATGGCGCGGACGGAGCGAGCGGGTTCGCACCCGACATCTCGAACATCAGCCTTGCCGCTCTCGTCGCGGCGCCACCTGCCGTAGGAACCCATCCCACAATCCTCACTTGGACCCCGGAGGAGCAACAGGCGGTTGTGGACTTCCTGAGCAACCCGCTATAACGACGCTACACAAGTAAAGACCATGCGATAAAAGACGGTCGCCCATTCGGGCGACCGTCTCCTTTTTCGCTTGTGCAAACGGTTGTAGAGGGGTGGGACGGGGCAAGAGGACATAAGGGGAGAGTCCCCTCAGAGCAATTCCACCTGGCTGACCCGCACGATCAACAGGTCTTGACGAAATCGCGCCGTCAGGCTTTCGCGATAGACCCGCCACCAGGCCCGGTCGAGGCGCTCGGTCATGACCTCGTAGATCACGATATCATCACGAACCATCCTCGTCGGCGTCCCCCGCCATATTCCTTCCGCGGGAGAACGGATGTAGCTGGTGATGCCGCCGAAGCGCGCCGTGAGTTCATCCCGGGTCTGTTCGTAATCGCGCCGGTCAAAGGCCCTGCCGTTATTGTCATAGAGCGGCAGAAGAATCTGTACGAGATACATCGTCGTCTCCTGCTTCAGAATCCGGGAATTTCGAGGTCAGTTTCATGAATTCCTCAAAAAGGATCTCGCCCGGGTGGATCACCCCCAGCTTCGCCATGCCCTGCTCCTTTCCGCTCTGCTCAGTTCTAAAATTCTATCGTTCATGTCAGTGATAGTCGACGATCTCAACGGCGTAAGCATCCCCGTCTTACCGTCGAAAGCTCACCCGCCACCGATCGTTGATGCAGGTGCTATACTGCCCTCCCCCTGTCCCCCTTTAGAGCCTCAAGCCGATTTCCTGGGGGTACGCGAAGGTCTTGCAGGTCTTTCGCTCGGCGCAGCATCAGAAGTTTCCGGCGAGCGACCCGCTCAAAACTCCTGAACTTGCGAACCGAGTTATCCTGGAAAAGTTTTTCAGTATTCCGGTCCGCGAAGTTCTTTATCAAGCGCAAAGACTATTACGGAAAACGAAACACATCAAATGGGAAACAGGAGAATGCGCCTAACTTCGATGCCGGTTCATCCACCTCGCCTGCGGGGAACGGAGTCTTGACAATCCCCGCCCGCACCGGGTTGAGATGAACATAGCGCACGAGTTCGAGCAAATAGGAGTCGGCGTCCAGCAACAGGGCCTTGTATCGCCCCTGAAAGAGATGACCGCTCCGGTGCCGGGTGGAATTGATCCATTTGGTGTAGCGCAGGGAGAGGTTTTGCATGATTTGCGAAAGAGGAATCTCGCCTACTTGGATGATCAGGGCAGGTGATTGGTCATCAAGCAAAAGCCGTGAATGCGGCAGTTGAATTTCTCCACGGCCCTTTGCAGGAACAGGTAGAGCCGAGAAGACGGTCACGGTTCTCGAAAAAGATCGGAGCGCCGGCGTTGCCCCGGAGAATGACATGGTAGACGGCACCGGGAAAATGAATGCGGGGTTTACGTGGCATGAAGGCGGTTGGCGAAAAGAATAGCAGAAGGTCAAACCTGCCCTATTTGGATTGCCCAATACCCAAATAGGGCATTGCCCACAATCCCAACGACTGTTATCCTTGGTCGCAGGAGGTCAAAAAAATGCTCGTACAGACAGATTCGCGCCGACGCATCACCCTACCACCCTCAACCGGCATCAAGCCCGGCGACGCAGTGGATATCGAAGTGCTCGAGGACGGCCGCATCATGCTGATCCCGGTGGAACCGATCCCCCGTCATCAACTATGGGCATGGACTGCCGAGAGCAAACAGACCATCACCGCGTCACTGACCGATCCTCGCCCCTCCAAGGTCATCGAAAGCGCAGAAGCGGCCGACGAAGCGGCCAAGAGGTGGGCTGGTGAAGATTGAGATTCGCCCTGCCTTCGACGAAGCGGTTATGGCCGCCGAACTGCCAGTGCGCAAGGCGGCGGCGAAGATGCTCAGGCTACTGCAAACGCTCGACCTGCCTGAGCTATGGAAGCATCCCGGTCTGAACTTCGAAAAACTTCACGGCATGGTTGAGCCGGCGACTGGCCAGCAACTCTACTCTCTGCGCGTCACCGGCAGCGCCCGCGCGGTGGCCTGCCTGCTCAACGGCCCGACTCTGGTGCTGGTGAGTATGCATGTGCAGCATGACAAGGCTTATCGGAAGTAGGTTTTTAGGCCTTACCCTGCTGCCCCCACTTCATGGCGCTGACACCACAAGGGGCAGACAAGAGCCCGAGCCCCATGGCTTTTCCAAGCAGAAAGTCATCCCTGACCCTTTTATACACCCCGCGAAGGGGGCGACTTGCCAGTTCATCGGCAGGCTCGGCAAGACACCAGTTTCAATCCACGCCCCCGCGAAGGGGGCGACTATCAGTACCGGAGGAAATTTAATATTCCGAGGGGTGTTTCAATCCACGCCCCCGCGAAGGGGGCGACTGGCCCAGCCCTGCACGGCGTTCGACATCTCGTCGTTTCAATCCACGCCCCCGCGAAGGGGGCGACGATGATCGTAGAGCATAGCCTCAGGATAGGCGGTTTCAATCCACGCCCCCGCGAAGGGGGCGACGGAGAATCATTCCGCGGAGTCGAGTTGTTCATGCCCGTTTCAATCCACGCCCCCGCGAAGGGGGCGACTCCCTCCCAAAAAGCAAAAATCACGCGATATTTCGTTTCAATCCACGCCCCCGCGAAGGGGGCGACCCCTTGCCACGCTCTCTGATCTCTAAAGATCTATGTTTCAATCCACGCCCCCGCGAAGGGGGCGACCGTTCTGTGGATTAATGGGGCCGCCTGTGCTGCATGTTTCAATCCACGCCCCCGCGAAGGGGGCGACACAACCCCAGGGCCGGCACGGAGCCGGCAGAAAGGTTTCAATCCACGCCCCCGCGAAGGGGGCGACGTTGTAGGGCATTTTCGCCTTGTGTGCCGCTTTAAGTTTCAATCCACGCCCCCGCGAAGGGGGCGACGTAGGGAGCGATAAATGTCTCGGCGTAGACATGGGTTTCAATCCACGCCCCCGCGAAGGGGGCGACCGGTCGGCGAACCAGCCCTGGCAGGTGGTGTCGGGTTTCAATCCACGCCCCCGCGAAGGGGGCGACCCGCTACCGTCGTCCATGGGCCAGTAGGCCGTGTCGTTTCAATCCACGCCCCCGCGAAGGGGGCGACTGACCTGGATAATGAGGTGGCGGCAATACAGCGTGTTTCAATCCACGCCCCCG